>Ga0224505_10000071_pt1 | contig 74788 bp, 68 predicted proteins | sample SF_Jan12_sed_USG_FD_169102 | JGI IMG/M metagenome (GOLD analysis project Ga0224505, IMG submission 169102) | Sediment microbial communities from San Francisco Bay, California, United States - SF_Jan12_sed_USGS_4_1 | ecosystem: Environmental > Aquatic > Marine > Sediment | place: USA: California...
GTTGAGCTTGTCGATTGCGCGAACCTGCTGCAGCAGGCGACGCCGGTCCATTCCATGCGCGATGCTGACCCGCCTGGTGTGGTCGTTCGCGGAGACGTACTCATAGCCTCGCGCCGCCGCCGCCCGTGCCATCGTCTCCAGCGAGTCGCGACCATCGGTCGCCTTCGTGTGGCAGTGCAGGTCGCCGCGGATGTCGGCGATTTCGACCAGGGCAGGCAGCCGCTTCGCGCGCGCGGCCGCGATCTCACCGCGGTCTTCACGCAGCTCGGGTGGAATGAACGGCAGGTCGACGGCGTCGAAGACGTCCTGTTCGGTGCGGCCACCCACGCTGCGGTCACCCCTGAAGATGCCGTATTCGTTCAGCTTGAGGCCCCTCGCGATCGCGAGCTTGCGCACGGCGATGTTGTGCGCCTTGGATCCGGTGAAATAGAACAGCGCTGCACCGAAGCTCGCTGGGGCGACGACGCGGAGATCCACCTGCAGGCCGTTGCGCAGGCGCACGGTGCCGCGCGTCGAACCCTTGGCCAGGACTTCCGCCACGTCTTCGTAACCCACGAACGCGTTCATGACCCCGGCCGCGTTACGGTTCGCGCTGACCAGCAGGTCGAGGTCGCCCACCGTCTCGCGGCGGCGCCGGTAGCTGCCCGCGACTTCGACGGTCTTGACGCCATCCACCGACCTGAGGTGTTCGACCAGCGGTACGGCGATGTCCTCGGCGTCGGCCAGCTTGATCCGTCGCTCCGTCGATGCGATGCGGGCCGCACGCTGGCCGATCAGCTGTTCCGTCCTTGCACCGAAGCCCTTGATCTCGCGGATACGCCCGCTGCGCGCGGCTCGCTGGAGGTCTTCCAGGCTGCGGATCCTGAGGGCCCGGTAAAGTGCCTTGGCCCGCTTCGGGCCCAGGCCTTCGATGCGGGTCATGTCGACGAGGGGCCGCGGTACCTTGGCGCGCAGCTGGTCGAGCAGCGGCAGCTTGCCGGTGTGCACGATGGTGGCGATCTTGCCGGCGAGGTCGGCGCCGATGCCGGGTAGTTCGGCCAGGTCAGCGCCCGCATCGACGAGTTCGGCCATGCTGCGTGCATGGCCGCGGATCACCCGCGCCGCATTGCGATAGGCACGGATGCGGAACGGATTGTCCTCGCGGATTTCGAGCAGGTCGGCAAGCTGCTCGAAGATGTCCGCGATTTCGCCGTTGTGTACCGTCATGACCGAATACGGCCTCCACGTGTCCGGCAGCCCTGGCGTGCCCTGCCAGGGCCGTGCTACGGGATGACTGACTGGTCGAGCGCCTGCTGCCGTCGATGTTCCTTACGCTTCATGGCCAGGTAAGCATCGCGATCCATTTCGTGCAGCTGGGTGGCATAGGCCTCGGTCGCGTCGAGCCAGAGTTCGAGGCTGCGCTCGAACCGGTCGGGTTCCGGTGCGGGGAGGGCGGCGACGTGGGCCTCGACAGCGAGGAAGTAACGCATGACGTTGCGTTCGACCGCGCCGCGGATTCCGCGCACCGGTTGCGGCGTCCCGTCAGCGCTGGGCTTGACCATCGTGAAACCGACCTTGTCGCTGCCGGCGGTGGCGAGGTAGAGCCCCATCGCGAAGCGTGCCTGGAGACCATAGCCGAAAGAATACTGCAGGTGCAGGAATGTCTGCCCGTCCTCGAGCGTCTGATCCCGCTTCGTCGCCATGGCCACACGCAGCACGGCTCGCTCGCCATGCGAGTCGGCGCGGCAGAACTTCACGTTGGGGTGGAGGAGCAGTACGTCGCACCAGTTGTCCGGGTTGGTCAGTGAGCCCGTGATGCTCGCGAGGGGTGGTCCACCAGCGCAATGACATCTCCCTGCGCTGAGTGGGGTCCTGCCGCAGATTCAAGATGCAGGGGTCGCTGGAACGGACCCTGTTCGAGCTGCGGGCGCAATGCCGCGTACCGCTCCCGCAGGGCATCCGCCGCCCCTGTTTCCGCGGTTGCGGCGTCCTGGTCAGTCGGCGCACCGGCCGGTTCGGCGATCGCGGGGACGCTCGACAGCCAGCTGCCAGCGGCAATGACGACGGCCAGCGCTACCGCCGTATGGAGGAAGTTACGCTGAATGCGTTCGATCAGTGTCATGACCTGCTCCGGCTCCCCCGCGAGTCCATTCCCGGGGATGGCCGGTCGCGAGCTTGAATCCCGTGGGTTTGCCGGCCCTCTCGCCATGAAAGGGCAATACCGCGCCCTGACCGGTGTCGTGACGGAAGTGACCGCGGCTGGCGTCTTCGTTCAGCGCGGAGGACTTCGCCTGGTCACTTGTCGTTCATTGGCCGTTTACGGAGAACGCGGCCAGCACGTTGCCGGCCATGTGAAAATACGCGCCGTAGCCGGAGTTCACGTACAAAATGCCGTCGTGCACGACCGGGCCGCCGCCCCCGATCGAGCCGCCCTGACCGGGCTTCCCGGACAGCGTCGGCAGCGGCTGCGAGGTGTCGAAGCTCCACAGCACCTTGCCGTCTTCGGTGTCGTACGCACGCACGCGACCGTCCATGTGGCCCGCGAAGATCGCGCCCGGAATCGCGACGATCGAGGCGAGGATGCCCGGATCGCAATACTGCCTGCCGTAGCACACGTCGTCGGCTGGCGTCTTCCACGACAACCTGCCTGTCACGGGGTCGAGCGCATACAGGCCCGGTCGCGAAGGTCCCGCCTCTCTCTCACGCTCCGCGGATGACTTGTCCATCGCGTTCTGCATGTCGGCGATCGGCACGTAGAGCCGCTTGCCGTCGTACGCCATGCCGAACTGGATGCCGCCCTGGATCGAGCCGCGGCCCACGCGGTTCGTCCACAGCATTCCTTTCTTCGGGTCGTCCGGATCAAGCGCGAGCGCCTGGCCACTCTTGAGGCCGACGAAAATGCGATCCGAGCCGTCCGGCAGCTTGACGAGCATCGTGCCGGAGCCGATGTCGAAGTCCGGGCCGGCCGGCTCCGGACACGTATCGAGCCCGATCATGCAGCCGACGTTCCACGCGTCGCCCGGCACCACCTGCCACGACCAGCGAACCTTGCCCGTCTCCAGATCGAAGGCGATCACGGCATTGCTGCGATCGTTCGCGGGTCCCGTGTAGTTGTTGCCCGTGCCTGCGTACAGCACACCGCGCTTCTGATCGAGCGTGGGCGTGTTCCAGATCGCGGCGCCGGAGGGCGACCAAACGGGCGTGCCTGCCTTTGACTTGCCGGCTTTCTTCGGCTTCTCGTTGATCGTGTAAGTCTTCCACAACTGCTTGCCCGTGCTCGCGTCGAGCGCGAGCATGCTGCCGCGGAACGTGCAGCATGGGTATTTCGGGTCGGCCATCGCTTCTTCGAGCGACGACACCGGCACGAACAACGCGCCCTTGTGATGGACGGGTGAACCCGTGACGGTCGCACTCGGGTGTTCGTCCGCCTTCACGCGCCAGATTTCCCTGCCCGTGAACGCATCGACGGCATACACGCGGCCGATCAGGTCACCGAAGAAGGCCAGCGGTGCCGCACTGCCCGTGTCGGCGGTCGACTGCACCACGACCGGCGTGCGCACCTCCGCCGTCGTCTTGAACGTCCAGCGAATGCAGCCGGTCTGCGCATCCAGCGCGTAAACCGTGCCATCCTGCGAGCCCGTGTAGAGCGCGCCGTACGCGAACGTCGGGCGCGAACGCATGCGCACCGTGTTCGGGAACGCCACGGCCCACTTGAGCTTGAGCTTCGGTACGTCGGTGGCCGCAAGCTTCGCGACATCCGCGGCGACGAAATGATCGTTATCGGGCGTCTGGCCCCAGCCCTGGATCGTCGGCACTTTCGTGCGGTCGAATTTCGCGGCGTCGCCGCTGCAGGTCGCTGCGACCGGCGTCCTCGGCATGCCGACCGGGCTCCCCGACAGGTATTCGGCCACGTGATGCATCTGCTCGTCGTTCAGCTTGACCGCCATCGGCCGCATGATCCCGAGCGACAGCGCGTCGTAGATCGCCTCCGGCGACATCATGTTGAGAAAGACCTTGACCGGGGCTTTCGGCGCCTGGCCTTCGTGGCATTGCGAGCAGTGCTCGCGATAGACGAGCGCGCCCGGCTTCTTCTCCGGGTCGCCGCTCTGCGCGGCGTTCATCTTTGCCTTGATGTCGCTGAGGTCTTCCGGAGGCGGCGAGGAAACCGCGGCGTGCGAGAGCTGCAGTGCGCCGAGCGAGCACAGGACGACGGCGACGAACATCCGGACGTGGTTCATGCGGGGTTCCCGAAGCTGGAAAGGGGGCGCCGAGGCAAGCTGGCCCATCACGCTGGACTGGCGAAGCCGCGATCGATCCTAGAGAGGGGCCCTGCAAAAAACAAGCAGGTCATCCTGTTTTTTGGCGGCGTGCCGAGTCGCGGCATCTCGGTATCCAGCCGCCGGGCCTGGGCCTTTCTGGCTCACTGCAGCGCGGCTTGCAACCGGCCCAGGCCTACGAGCCAGCACCGTCCCTCGCCCACGCGGCGCGAATATTCGCCGCCGTCGGTCCGGCGCCATCCGGCCGCCAGCCCGGCGAACCGAACGCGTACCCTGCGATCTCGCGCAGGCTGCGCGCACGCCCGACGTCACGGAACATCGCCGCCCACTCGTGGAACGCAATCCTGATCGGGTTGTACGTGCTGATGTTGTTGATCAACCCGTACCGCGGCGGATCGTCGTCCCGCTCGGCGACGAACGTGCCGAACATCCGGTCCCACACCATGAACACGCCGGCGTAGTTGCGATCGACGTACCGCGGGTTCGACGCGTGATGCACGCGATGGTGTGACGGCGTGTTGAACAGGTACTCGAACCACGCGGGCATCCGGCGGATCGCCTCGGTGTGGATCCAGAACTGGTAGAGCAGGTTGAGCCCGCTCTGCAGGAAGATCATCTCCGGCGGGAAGCCGATCAGCAGCAGCACGAACCACGGCGCCCAGGTGCCGACGAGCACGCCGGTCCAGGGTTGCCGGATCGCGGTGGAGAGGTTGTACTCCTGCGACGAGTGATGGTTGACGTGGGCGGCCCACCAGAAGCGGCACTCGTGGCTGATGCGGTGGAACCAGTAGTAGGCGAGGTCGTCCAGCACGACGATCGCCGCCCAGGCGTAGGGCGAACTCATCGAGACGTCGAACAGGCGGAACTGGTAGATCCAGGCGAAGACCGCGACCGTCGCGCCCGCCAGCGCCACGTTGGTCGCATAGTTGCCGGCGCGCATGCCGATCGATGCGAGCGTGTCCTTGAGCGTGTAGCGGCCGCGGACGAGGTGAGCGCGGATCAACGCCATTTCGAGCAACATCAGCGCGAAGCGCGCCAGCACCAGCACCTGCGCAGTGGTCAGGGCTTTCATGTCTTCGTCGACCTGCGTCGATAGCCCGGGTTGCGGAAGAATAGCATCGCGGGCACCAGCGCAAGCAGGGTCAGCAGCGCGGCCGTGGCGAAGACGGCGCCGTATCCGAATCGGTCGGTGAACAAGCCGCCAAACGTCGCGGCCACGCCCGTGACCATTACCATGAGCGAGGCCTGCAGCGAGTAATCGGTGCCCGGCGAGTGCATGCGGCACCGGTCCATCATCAGCGTGAACAGGGCGACGGTCGAAAGGCCGTCCGCAAACTGCTCGAAGTACACGATGGCGCCGATCGCATAGAGGTCGCGCACGCCGGCGACGACCAGCAGGTAGCCCGCGAGTCCAAGCGCCTGCAGCACGCCGAACGCCAGCAGGGCCTCGCGGTGGCCGATGCGCAGCAGCGTTGCGCCGCCGACGAACGCGCCGATGACTCCTGCGGTGGCGCCAGCCACGCCTGTGATTACGCCGATCTGTGCCAGCGAGAACCCGCTGTCGGTGAGCAATGGTCCCGTCATGCGGGAGGCGAGCGAGTCACCGAACTTGTACAGCGCGACGGTTGCGAGCCACCAGCCGAGTCCGGGCCGTGCGACGAAGTCGTGGAACAACCCGGCATAGCCGCGCAGGCCGTGCCAGTCCGTGTGCGTCGCCGCCTGCTGCGTCGGCGTGCGGGCATCCTCCATGAACAGGACCGGCACGATCACGAGCAGCATCAGGCATGCCAGTCCGCCGTAGCTCGCCTGCCAGCCGTGATGCGCGACCAGCCACAGCAAGCCGCCGCTGCCCGTCACCATGCCGAGCTTGTAGCCAACCACCTGGATGCTGTTGCCGAGGCCGCGCCATTCCGGCTTCAGCCTGGTGACGGCGTAGCCATCGGTGGCGATATCCTGCGTGGCGGAAGCGACGTTCGCGCAAAACAGCACTGCGAGCAGCCAGGGCAGCCGGTCGACCCAGGCTTCGAAGTCGCGCGAGGCGACCGCGAGCATCAACGTCATCGTCAGTCCGTTCAAGCCGAGCAGCCACTGTTTGCGCGTGCCGTAGCGATCGATCAGCGGGGCCCAGAGGAACTTGAGAGCCCATGGCAGCGCGAGCGCGCTGGTGAAACCGATCAGCGAAAGCGAGACGCCCTGGTCACGCAGCAGTGCCGGCAGTGCTTTCGCAATCAGGCCGGAAGGCAGGCCCTGCGCGAAGTAGAGCAGTGCCAGCAGGCTCAAGAGACGCCAGCCGTTGGCGGCCAGCAGGGCCGGTCGCGGGGTATTGGCGGAGCCTGCCTCTCCAGGCGCTCGCTCGAGCTTGCTAGCCATCGACAGGTCGTGTTGCGAGTTCTGACTTCAAGATCTTGCCGGAGGCGTTGCGCGGCAATGCGGCGACGAACTCGACGTAGCGCGGCTTCTTGTAGCCGGCGATGTGGGCACCGACCCAGTCCGCGATCGCAGCGCGCGTCAGTTCGCGCCCTGATTTGAGGACGACGAATGCCATCACTGCCTCGCCCCAGCGTTCGTCCGGGATGCCGATCACCGCCGCGTCTGCGACGGCATCGTGCCGCAGCAGCACCTGTTCGACTTCCTGCGGGTAGACGTTCTCGCCGCCGGTCTTGATCAGGTATTTCTTGCGGTCGACCATCTTTACCTGGCCGTTGGCGAGTCGCACGAACAGGTCGCCGGTGTGGTGCCAATCGTTCTTCAGCGTCTCCGCCGTGGCGGCGGGGTGATTCCAGTAGCCCAGCATGACCGTGCTGCTGCGCACGCACAGTTCGCCGATCGATCCGGTCGGCACGTCATGGTCGTCGTCGTCGGCCAGCATGTAGTCGTAGAAGGGCATGACGCGCCCGTAGGTCGTGGGATCGTCGCGCAGCATGCCTGAATCGGCCCAGGTCACCTTGCCGCCGGCTTCGGTCTGGCCGTAGATACCGTAGTACCTGGCGCCGAGCTGCGCCTCGACGGCCTCGACCAGATCGAGCTTCTCGACACCGGCGCCGCTGATGAAGACTTTGAGCGAGGACGTGTCGGTGGCTGCGCGGGACTCGTCGGCGATGAAGGCAGCGGAGATTCCCGGCACGAGGAACATGATGCTGACGCGATGCTCTGCAATCAGCCGATAGAACAGCTTTGGATCCGCGAGCGGCACCGTGACGATCGTGCCGCCGAGGATGAGCTGGGAGAGCGCTGTGCCAAGACCGGCGACGTGGAAATACGGCAGGAAGGCCAGGTACACATCCGTTTCGCCCATCCCGAAGCAGGCGGCCATGTTGACCGCATAGCCCGTCCAGGTGCGCTGCGGAATCATGCAACCCTTTGGCCTGCCCGTCGTGCCGCTGGTGTACAGGAGCATGGACAGGGACTCACCGCTGACCGACGGCTCCATTTCGCGGACCGGGTTGGTCGAAGCGACGAGGGCATTGAAATCGATCCATCCGGCACGAGTTGCGCCGTGCAGGACCTTCAGGTCAACCGTCGCGTTGCCCGCCAGCGCGGCTTCGGCGAGCGGCGCCATCTGGCTGCATGAAAAGCAGGCCCGCGCGCCGGCATCCTCGATGATGAAGCGCAGCTCCGGTGCCGCATGTCGGATGTTCAGCGGCACGAGCACGGCGCCGATCCACGAGAGCGCCAGGATGAATTCAGTGTAGGCCTTGCCGTTCAGCGCCAGGCAGGCCACGCGGTCACCGGGGCCGATGCCATGGCTTGCGAGCCAGCCTGCCATGCGCGCAACGCGCAGGTGGAGTTCGCCGTAAGTGATCGCCTCGCCCGTGAGGCCGTCGATGACGGCAGTCTTGCCCGCGCGTTCAAGGGCGTGACGCTTGAGCAGGTAACGGCAAGGGACTGAAGTAAGCAGGGGCTGTACGGCAGCTGGCATGACAGGCCTCTGGTGCAAGGCGGCGTCCGTTTGCGGGCTATAGCCCCTGGGACGCCGGGGGGTCGGGATAGTCCGGTTGGCGTTTCTCCAGCCAGGCCTGTACGCCCTCCAGGTAGTCCCCGTGCGGGATGAGGCCCGCCCAGTAGTCGCGTTCGAGCGCCAGCGCCTGCTCAAGCGGCAGATCGAGCCCCTCGTCCACGCAGTGCTTGATGTGCCGGACGGCGATCGGGCTGTTGTCCGCGATTTCGCGGGCGATGTTCATCGAGTTCGCCAGCAACTGCTCCGGCGCCGACACTTGCTCCACCAGGCCCAGTTCGAGCGCCTCGCCAGCGGTGAACTGCCTACCGGTGTACATCATCAACTTGGCCCGCCCCGGTCCGACCAGGCGGGCGAGGCGCTGGGTGCCACCGGCGCCGGCCAGGATGCCGTAGCGCGCTTCCGGCAGGCCCAGGATGGCGCTGCTCGACGCCACGCGGATGTCGCAGGCCAGTGCGATCTCCAGTCCGCCCCCGAGTGCGTAACCGTTCACTGCGGCGATGGTCGGATAAGGCGTTGCGGCAATGGCGTTCATGAAGTCCTGCGCCAGTTCGACGAAGGCTTTGGCGTCCGCCGGCGTCTTCAGGGTCAGGAAACGATTCATGTCGCCACCGGCCTGGAAGTACTTGCCCGTGCCGGTGATGATCGCGACGCGCACGGCTTGCCCGGCCAGCGTGGCCAGGGTGGAGCGAAAGTCGTCGTGCAGGGCGTCGGTGAAGGCATTCACCGGCGGGCTGTCCATGGTGATGACGGCGATCCCGTCCTGCAGCGTGAAATCAACGTGCTTTTTCATGACTGGCCCGGCAACAGGTGGGTGTCCGCGGCAAGGACGAGGGGGGTCGTTGTCTTACCGTGCTTTCAGGTTCAACTGCCACAGTTCCGACACCTGCCGGACGACGGCACCCTGCGCCGCGACGCGCAATTCGAACTTCGAGCCTTCGAACGCCGGCGTCTCGACCACGATCACCGTTTGTGCCGCAGGGCCACGCGCCTTCTTGCCATCGACAAAGACGTCGGGCGCTGCCAGCAACTCGTCGATCGAGCCGTCGCGGATCGGCGCGCCCTTGTCGTCGCGGCTGATCACCCCCTGCACGATCGGCTCACCGAACCGGGTCTTGCCGGACTGTCGCAACGGAATGCCGGTGGCCTGCAGCAGGCGCACGATTTCCGCGCCGACGGGATTGTCGTCGGGTTGCGTGCCTTGTGAATAGATGTAGCCGCCTTCCTTCGACAGTTCGTCCTCGTGCAGGTCCAGCACGAGACGAGGCGGGTACTGCTCCGCCAGGCGCAGGACGTACTGCGTCAGCGCGGCGGTCTCCGGTCCCGGCGCTTTCGCTGCGCGTGGCCCGGTGCCCGCTGCGAGGTCCGGCAGCAGGTGTTCTGCGTCGCCAACGCTGTAGCCACCGCCCTTCTTCCAGTCGCGCTCGGGCGTATTGGGGTAGCGCCAGTTGTGGCGGTAGGCCTTGGGATTGCCGAGCGGGATCAGGACGACTGGCACACCGGCTTCGGCGAGTTGCGCGAGGCTCGCGAGATTGGCGGCGATGGCATTCGGCCCGGCGGGTTCTTCGCCATGGATGCCGGAAAGAACCCACAGCGCCTCGCCCCGATGCGGCGTCCGCCATGACTTGATCGCGACGCCTTGCGTCCCGGGATAGCTGTAGATGGTTTCGGGCAGCCAGCCATGCCGGGTCGACAACGCATCGAAGCGTCCCATGATCGTGCCGAGCGGGAGCCGCCCGTCGGCCGCGTAATCGCCGGTTGCGGCGGTCGTGATCGAGTCGTCCGCGTGCACGAGGGGCGACGCCAGCAAGCCGAGCACCCAGCCGAGCGCGACAGCCACCGGTCCTGCGATTCCGCTGCCGTGCGCCGTCGCGCGATGCCTGCCCCACGTGTCGTCCTGGTTACGCATCATCAATCTCCCGACCGGAATTTGCAGCGTGTTCAGGTGCTGCGCCTGCGCATCAGCCAATAGAGCGGCAGGCCGGCAACGCCGAGCACCAGCGACCAGACGAAGGGCTCGCGACCGAGCCCGATGAACGCGAAGATGACGTATGCGGTGCCGAGGATGCCGAGCACGAACAGGCTGCCCGGCAGCTTGCGGTCGCCGCGGCGCACCAGCGCCACCAGCGCGATCGCGCACAGCAGGTAGAGCGGCAGGTTGGCGGCCGTCACGACCTGTGACAGGAACGTGAAGCCGTCCACCATCGACTTGCTGTAGTTCATCAGCACCATCACGGTGGCGAGCACTCCGGTCAGCGCCAGGGAGATCCACGGCGCTCCGCGCGCATTGAGGCCACGCACGACGGGCGGCAGGAAACCATGGCGTCCCATCGAAGCCGTGAGTTCGCTGACCACCAGCGTCCAGCCGTTCAGCGCGCCGAGGCCGCTGATCACCACGAACACCGACAGCAGGCGGCCATTGCCTGCGCCGAGGAACTGGTCGAGGAGGTCGGCGAATGGCGCCGAGGACTGCGCGAGTCGATCCTGCTCCAGCAGCAGCATCGCCATCGCCGACACGCCGATATAGATGACGGCCATCAGCAGCGTGCCGAAGAGCGTCGAGCGCGGGATGTTCTTCTCCGGATCGCGCACCCGGCCGGCCGGTACTGCTGCCGATTCGATGCCGAGCATGGCGAACAACGCGATCGTCGACGCCGCCATCACGGCTTCCAGCGTGATCGGCGTGGTGGGCGGATGGCGCGTGTAGACGGACGGCTCGGTGAGCAGCAGCCACGCGCCGAGGCCGAGGATGACGAGCATCGGCAGCAACTTGAGGGCGGTCGTGACGATCTGCACGCCACCGCCGGCGCGAACACCGAGCAGATTGACGCCGACGAACAGCCAGATCAGCGCCATGGCGAGCACGGCGGGCGACACCCCGTCGAGCCCCGGCAGCACCTTGCCCAGGTAGCCGACGAGGCCGATCGCGAGCGCCGCGTTCGTGATCCAGCAGGAGACCCAATAGCACCAGATCGCGATGTAGGCGGGCAGCTTGCCGGTGGTCTGCTCGATGTAGGCGTAAGGCCCGTCGGCTGCAGGAAACTCGCGGGCGAGTTGCGCGAACACGCGCGCGATCATGGTCATGCCCAGCACCGTGACGCCCCAGCCCAGCATCGCGTTGAAGCCGTAGGGCGCCAGCGATGCCGGCAGCACGAAGATACCCATGCCGATCGTGTTGCCGACCACCAGGGCCGTGCACATCCAGAATCCGAGTTCCTTCGGCTGTCGCATTCCCTTCACGCGCTCTTGCCTTGCAGCGCCTCGTCGAGCGCAGTGCGCAACAGGCCGATGGCCTCGTCGATTTCCGCGGTCGTCGTCGAGAGCGGCGGCATGAACCGCAGCGTGCTGACGCCGCACGCAAGCAGCAGCAGGCCGTTGTGGTAGCCGCGCGTCACGAGCCGGTCGCACAGCGCCCGCGCGGGTGTCCGTTCGGCGTCGTTCTCGATCAGCTCCATGCCGATCATGAGTCCCCTGCCGCGGACTTCGCCAATGCACGGATAGTCGCGCATCATCTCGCGCAGGCGCCCCATGAAATGCTCGCCTGCGCGCGCAGCGTTGGCTGCGTACTCCGACTGGACGAGGTCGAGCGTCGCGATGGCAGCCGCGCAGCTCAGCGGATTGCCGCCGAAGGTGTTGCCGTGCGCGCCGCGCTTCCACTGCTCCATCAGGCTCTTCCTGGCGATGATCGCGCCGATCGGCATGCCGGAGCCGAGACCCTTGGCGCTCGTCATGATGTCGGGTTTCACGCCCGAGTGCTCGCACGCCCACATCTTGCCGGTGCGGCCGACTCCGGACTGCACTTCGTCGAAGATCAGCAGGATGCCGTGTTCGTCGCACAGGGCACGCAGCCCGGCCAGGAACCCTTCAGGCGGCCACAGGTAGCCACCTTCGCCCTGCAGGGGCTCGACCATGATCGCGGCCACTTCCGCAGCCGGCACGTTGCGCTCGAACAGCATGCGGATGTAGTCGAGCACCGCCTTGCCCTGGTCCGCGCCCGCGAACAGGGGCCGGTACGGGTTGGGGTAGGGCACGTGCGTCACGCCGGGCATGGTCGGTGCGAAGCCCTTCTGCTGCGTGTACTTGCTCGACGTGAACGACAGCGAGCCCATCGTGCGGCCGTGGAAGGCGCCGAGGAAGCCGATGAACCGCGGCCGGCCGGTCACGTAGCGTGCGAGCTTGATCGCGCCTTCGACCGACTCCGTGCCGGACTGGCAGAGAAAGCTCATCACGGGTTCACCCATCGGCGCGACTTCCGCCAGGCGTTCCGTCAGGCGGGTCATGTTCTCGTGCCAGTAGTCGCTCGAGACGTGCAGGAACTTGTCGGCCGCCGCCTTGATGGCCCCGACCACTCTTGGATGGGCATGACCCGTGGAGCAGACCGCGATGCCGGCGACGAAGTCGAGGAACCGATTGCCGTCGACGTCCCACACTTCGGTGCCGCGTCCGTGCGACATCACGAACGGATAGTCGCGCGGGTACGATGGCGAAGCGACGGACACGTCGCGCGCGAGCATGGCCCGGGCGTTCGGGCCGGGGAGGGCGGTCTTGATATGCGGATTCGTCACGGTAGGCTCCTGGAGGGAATCCCGCCTCAAGCGGGAAGTCGCACGGGGCGGCGGTGCGCCTCGCGGGTGCGCGCGTGCAAAGCGCGCAGGGTCTCGAGTTCAACTGCCGTCGGCGGCGCAATCGTCCCGACGGTTGCAGCGACTTTGAGCGGCCAGCCGGTTGCGGCGCGGGCCGCATCGACCGTCGCGCCGTCAAACAGGGCCGACAACTGCAGTTCGTCGCTGTCCGGGTGCGGCTTCAGCACGCCGTAGTCGGTGATCACGGACTGCGGGCCCGTGCCACGCATCGACGTCTTTGCGCGCGCACCATGGCCTTCGAGAAAACCGCCGCTGGTGCGGAAATCCAGCTGCGCGACGAGGCTGCGCGGCGTGGCCTTCAGCATCACGAAGACCTGCCTGGCATGGGCGGCGATCTCCGTGGCGCCGCCCGCGCCGGGCAGCCGTGTCTTCGGCGCGTGGTACGGACCGATCACGGTGCTGTTCAGGTTGCCGTGTCGGTCCACCTGTGCGGCGCCGAGAAAGCCGACGTCCACGCGGCCGGCCTGCAGCAGGTAACTGAAGACTTCCGGCAGCGGGATGACGCAGGCCGCGGTGTCGGCGAGTTCGCCGTCGCCGATCGACAGCGGCAGCACGTCCGGGCGCGTCCCGACCGTGCCGGATTCGTAGATCAGCACGACATCGGGCGCGTGCGTGAGTCGCGCCAGGTTGCACGCGGCGCTCGGCAGGCCGATGCCAACGAAGCAGACGCAACCGTCCCACAGCATGCGCGCCGCGGCAACGGTCATCATTTCGTCGCGAGTCCAGTCGCTCATGCGACCTGCCGCAGGCTGGCGAGGAACGTGGCGTGGTCGCGACTCGCCAGCACGTGCCGGTTCATCCAGGCGAGGAAGCCGGCGCGTTCGCGCGCGATCGCATCCCAGCGCTGGTAGAAAGCATTGTCGCGCGGGTAGCGACCGTGCACGTACGATGGATACGCGCCGCCCGGACACTGCGCCACGGCGCTCACGATCCAGTGCGGCAGCACGATGCCATTCATGGCGGGCGGCAATTCCTCGACGATTTCCTCGACCGTGACGATCAAGGCGCGGGCAGCGAACGCGGCCTCCCGCTGGGCGCCGATGATGCCGTGCATCGCCACGTTGCCGTGCCGGTCGGCACGCTGCGCATGCAGGATCGTGACTTCCGGATTGATTGCAGGGACCGCTGCCAGCCGCTCGCCCGTGAACGGGCAATCGACGCTGCGGATGCGCGGGTTGACGGACGGCAGGTCGGTGCCGAGGTAGCCGCGCAGCGTGGCGAACGGCAGTCCTGCGGCACCTGCGCTGTAGGCTGCGGCCACGCCGGCATGGGTGTGCTCGTCGATTTCGAGCGGAGCCGGCCACTGGTGTTCGATGGCATCGCGCAGTCGATGCAGCGAGCCCACGCCCGGATTGCCGCCCCAGGAGAACGTGAGCCTGCTCGCGCACCCCATGCCGATCATCTGGTCGTAGATCAGGTCGGGCGTCATGCGCACGAGGTGCAGGTTGCGGCGACCCTGCCGGATGATCTCGTGACCCGCGGCGAACGGGATCAGGTGCGTGAAACCCTCGAGCGCGACGCAGGCGCCGTCCCGGACGTGTGCCGCGATCGCGTCACTCAGCGCAGTGACCCTCGCTGTCACGATTCGACCACGGTGCGCGACTGTTCGCGCTGGTATTGCGCGAGGTAATAGAACGACGCGATGGCCTTGCCGGTGGATCCGGAGCCTTTCCAGCCGCCGAACGGCTGGTAGCCGGGCCAGGCGCCGGTCGTGGCGCCCTGGCGTCGATTTGCATAGGTGACGCCGGCTTCGATGTTCTCGTGAAACCACGGTACTTCGTCGGCGTCACCGTAGAACCCCGCCGTGAGCCCGAGGCTCGTATCGTTCGCCAGCTGCATGGCCTCGTCGCGATCCTTGACCCGCTGCAGCATCAGGATCGGCAGGAACATCTCGTGCCGCCACAGCGGATGCGAGAACGGCGCTTCCGCAAGCACGGGCCGCACGTAATGGCCGCGCGCGAATTCTGCCGGATCCAGCGCGTCCGCACCCGTGATCAGCGTGGCGCCGCCCGCCTGCAGTTCCCGCAGGTAGCGCGCGTGATTCATCGCGGCGCTGGCGTTGATGACCGGGCCGAGCCAGTGCTCGCGGTGGCGCGGATCGCCGATGCGGATCGCGCCGATCTGCCTGCGCATGCGTTCGATCAATTCGTCGGCGACCGCGCGGTCGACATACAGGCGCGAGAGGGCGGAGCACTTCTGGCCACCCATGCCATAGGCCGAACGGACGATACCCGCGGCAGCATCGTCGAGATTGGCCCGCGCCGTGACGATGCAGGGATTCTTGCCGCCCATCTCGGCAATGCACGGACGCGGCCAGGGTCCCGACACCATGCGCTGCAGCAGCTGCGTGCCGACGGCAACGGAACCGGTGAAGGTGATGCCGGCAGTCGCGGGATGCGATGACAGGGCTTCGCCGACGTCGCGGCCCGATCCCGAGAGGTACTGGAACACGCCGGGAGGCAAGCCCGCATCACGGATGCAGTCCGCGAGCAAACGCCCGGCCCACGGCGTGTCGGTTGCGCCTTTGACGACGACGGTATTGCCGGTGACGAGCGCAGCGGCGGTCGGGCCGCCGGCGAGCGCAAGTGGAAAATTGAAGGGCGCTATCACGACCCACGCCCCATATGGGCGCATTACGCTGCGGTTGCGTGACACGACGTTCGGCAGCGGGTCGTTCGGCAACTCGTGCTCGTAGCCGCCGTGCTGCTCGAAGTCGTCGGCGTAGTGCCGGAAGAAGTCCACCGTCTCCTGCGCCTCGCCGAGCGCCTCCATCCGGTTCTTGCCGACCTCGAGCGTGAGTGCCGCCGCGATCTCGTAGACGCGCGCTGCCATGACGTCCGCGACGCGGCGCAGCAGGCGCACTCGTTCGCTGGCGGGTGTGGTGCGCCAGGCAGGGAAGGCGCCGTGCGCGGCATCCATGGCGGCGTGCGCGTCCTGCCCGGTCGCCAACGCGAACTCGCCGAGCTGGATTTCGCCGTCGATCGGGCTGCTGCGAGATACGTAGCGTTCGGCGGGCGTGTCCCTGCCACGCAGGAACAGCGCGTGACGACCGCCGAGCCTCGATTGCACGGTGGTCAGCGCCGCATCGAAGCGCTCGTGCATTTCAGGTGGCGGGTCGAACATCGTGGCGTAGGTGAGGCGAAAGCTCATGGCAGGCTCGATTCGATGGGTTTCAGGCGGGGAAGAAGCGCGCCAGCAGGAGATCGAGCAGCGCCAGCGCGTCGGCGAGGTCTCGCTCGTCGATGACGAGCGGCGGGGCGACCAGGATCAGGTTGCCGCGCGCACCGAACGAGACGCCCTCGTCGAGCGCGGCTTGCAGCAATGATGCGAGTGCAGGCGGCGTCTGTGGCCAGGGGGCCAGCGGTTCACGCGTGTCGCGATCAGCGACGAGTTCGAGCACGGCAAACAGTCCATGCCCGCCGCGCACGTCGCCGATGACCGGATGCCGTTCGGCCAGTCGACGCAGAGCGCGCGCCAGCCCTGCACCGAGGTGGCGCGAGCGCTCGATCAGGCCCCCTTCGCGGTAGGCATCGATGGCCGCCACGCCCGCAGCGCAGGACAGCGGGTGTCCGCAGTACGTCAGGCCGGTGACGAGCACCTGGTGCTCAAGCCGTGCGGCAATCTCGCGCGACACGACCACGGCGCCGAGCGGCATCATCGCGCCCGTGAGGCCTTTCGCGAGCGTGATGGCGTCCGGCCGTCCGGCCTCGCCGTGGCGCTGCCACGCGAACCATTCGCCGCAACGGCCGAAGCCGCTCATGACCTCGTCGGCGATCAACGGAATGCTGCGCTGCCGCGTGATGCGGCGCACTGCCGGCCAGTAACTGTCCGGAGCGACGATGCCGTTGGAGCCCGCGTTCGGTTCGACGATGACGGCGGCGACACGGTCGGCGCCGAAATGATCGATGCGCTGCCCGATCGCGGCGGCGGCCAGCTCGCCGCATTCCGCAGCGTCCTTGCTGCCGAAAGGGCAGCGGTAGGCATAGGGCGGTTCGACGTGGGTGACGCCCATTGCGTCGGGGTCGATCATGGCCCGCGTTCGAGCGTCGCCGGAGAGAGCCATCGCCAGGTGCGTCGAGCCGTGGTACGAACGATCGCGCGCCACCATGACGCCCTTCGGCTTGCCGAAAGCCTGCCGCACGATCTTCACGGCGTGCTCGTTGGCGTCGGCGCCACCCAGCGTGAAGAACACGCGACCACCCTCGAAGCCGCTCAGTTCGAGCAGGCGGGCGGCGAGGTCGGCGCGCGGCTTTGCGCCCCAGGCGTTGGTCACGAAACACAGTTGCTCCGCCTGCGAGCGGATTGCCGCGACGACGCGCGGATGCTGGTGTCCGAGATTGCTGCACTCCGCGAGACTGCTCATGTCGAGCACGCGGCGGCCGTCCTCGAGATGCAGCCAGGCGCCGGCGCCACCCACGACGGTGGGTGCGTTCCAGGCGGACTGCGCGCACCAGCTGTGCAGGACGGTATCGCGCTCGCCGGTCATGCGGCCTCAGCGACAGGGGAGATCATGGATTGTGCGCCCCGCAGCGCTTGATCTGCTCGAGCAATGCATCGGGCGACAGGGGTCGCCCGAGCAGGTCCTGCAGCAGCCGTCTCGTGTCGCGTTCGGAGCCGTAATGCAGCAGCTGCCTGCTCTGCCATGCGTACCAGCGGCGATTGCCGGTGTCGAACGGCCCGATCGCCGCCGCCGTGCGCGCGCGTATCTCGGCCGTCAGCAGCGCACCGAGCCCGTAATTGACCATGTAGCCCGGATTGCCCGCCAGCTGCACGCGCATCGCCCACCACGGAACCTCTGGATGCGGGACCACGCGCAGGTATGCATGGGTGATGTCGGTCCACACTTCGTTCGGGTCCAGGGCCGGATCGCGCAGCAGGCGCAGTTCGAACAGTGACCAGGCTGCGTCCAGCATCACGTTCGCAAACAAGGCCCGCATCGACGCGCTCTCGGCGACTGCCGCTCCAAGGTAGCGACGCTGCCAGGCCGGCTCGTGCACGCTCCACGACGGGACATCTGCAAACGCTTCCGTGAACAGCGTGTCGGGCCAGTCCATGTAGGCAGGCCGTGTGCGTATCGCGCTCACGTGCACGGCATGACCGTTCTCGTGCACCAGTTCGTTGAGCGAGAACAGGCCCCCGACCGGGTAGGTTCCCAGCACTCGCGCAACCGGGCGATGCCATTCCCCCTGCACCATGCGGCCGCGGACGAGAAAGTCGCTGTAGGCGAGGGGCGATTTGTCCGGGCGCGGTTCGAGATCGAACACGATGCCGAGCTGCACGAGGTCTGCCCCGAGGTCGCGGAAAAAACGCTGATTCACGGGCAGCAGGGCCGCGGCCGGAATGCGAGCCTGCAACTCGCGGTTGGCCGCTCCGTTGACGTACCGGAAGTCCCACGGCTCGATGGGATCGGCGGGGTTCGCGTCGCGCCAGGCTGCGAGCACCTGCACGAGCCAACGCTCGACCTCCATCGTCGTGACGCCGATGGCGCGAGCTGCCGCGTCGATCTCCGAGCCGTTCTTGCGCGCCTCGGCGGCCGCCAGCGCGATCATGCGTCGATACGGGCTGTCAGCCTCGCCCCGGCCATTGAGCGCTGTCCAGAGCGGCACGAAGGCGTCGAAGATCGCTCTGCGGCTCGCGCGGTCGTCGACGACGTGCAGCAGTTGCAGTGCGGTGCCACGATCGATCGTGCCGCCGTCGTGCTGCAGGCGATTGCCGTGCTCGACGTAGCAACTGACCAGCGCTGCACGCAGCGAGGAGTAGTCGAGGTCGCGGCGCTGGGCATCGGCGCACGTGCGTGCCTGGACGCCGGCAGTCGCATCGTCGGTTTCCAGTTCGGTCACCGATTTGCGCATCGCTGCCAGGGCGTCCCGGTCGGCGGCGCCAAGCTTGCCGGATTCAATGCGGGCAAGCGCCTCGTCGAGCTGCTTGCGCTGCGGGTCGAGCTGGGCCTTCCACGCCGCAAGCTCCTTGCCGCGGTATGACGTCGCACCACCGGATTCGATGTAGCCGGCGGCGCCCACGGCATCGAGGTAGTCGAGGAAAGCAGATTCGGCCGAGGCGACCGTCAGGTTCGGAGGCGTGTCCGCTCGTGCCGCAGGAAGCGTGGCACCAAGAGCGAGCAAGACAAAGGCCATGCGGATCCCCGGCATGCCCGAATCATAGCCATGACACCCGCGAAGAGCGATCCCGGGCCGTCACGGGCGCAGGCGCCTCCCATTCAGCGCGACAACACCGCGAGCACCAGCAGGGCGGCGGCGACCCCGACGATCACCGCGAGCACTCGGCCCCGGCGACCTGCTCCTGCCGGAGGTCGTGAGGAAGCCAGGCCCTGGGAGTCGATGGTCTCGCTGCCGGCAGGGAAGATACGCACCTGCACGACGGGGATGGGGCTGCGCCCCGAACTGCGAATGCGAACGATGTGCGCACTGTAGTCGCGCCCTGGTTGCAGCAGTGGAACCAACTGCCGGCACTCCGCGGCGGGAACGAAGCCGATCTGCGCGCCGTCAGGCAGTTTGACTGCGATCGCGTCGTCACCACCCGCGCCGGCTGCGGTGGGATGGAGCGTCACGGCCAGTCCCGCCGACGCTTGTCGCGCGATCAGCGCCGGCCGACCTTCCTGCCGCACTCCGGCCACCATGAACGTGACGTCGAGGATTGGCGCGGTCCTGGCAGGCGCCGCCGCAGCAACAGCGCCCGGCGCTGCGGCGGCCTGCGCTCGTGCCGACGAATCGGATCTTTCCGCTTGCGTGCGCACCGCGTGCGCATGCTGCCGGGCCTCGAAAGGCAGCACCGCTTCGACCGCGCGATAGACCTCCGTGTATTCCTCCGCCGTGATCCTGCCGTCGGCGAGCACGCGTTCGATCACGACGCGCAGGAATCGAGCGGCCGGCATTGCGGCGGCGTCGGCATCGTTCAGCCACTGCCGCAGCCCCGCGATCTCCTCCGGCGCCAGTCGACCGTCGGCGGTCACGGCCTGGCACAACGACAGCAGCTCCGCGCCGAGTTCGGACGCAAGTTGCGGCCTGGTCAGTGCGAACTGGCGGGTGAGGTAGGTCGGCAGCCCGGTCTCGGTCATGCAGATGCCTCACCCGCTGTTGCGACATTCGCGCAGAGCACGCGGCCCTGGCGTGAGGCGCGCGCAATGTCGCCCACGGAGGAAGGTGCGGTGAGCATGTACAGCGTCCTGCCATCGGAGCCGCCGAGCGCGCATGCGAAGCAGGGCTGGTCCGTTGCGACCGTGGCGACGATCTCGCCTCCCGGCGCGAACAGGACACATTCGGGGCCGATCGCGTTCGCGATCCAGACGTGGCCGTTGCGGTCGAGGCAGATGCCGTCCGGCGCGCGCATGCCGACCGTTGCCCAGACACGCCGGTTCGACAGGGCGCCATCCGCTGCGATGTCGAACGCAGTCAATCGCAACGCCAGTGTTTCGGCGACGATCAGCGTCGTGCCGTCCGGCGTGATCACGCTGCCGTTCGGGAAATGCATTTCCGTGCTTGCGGTGTGCACGCTGCCGTCCGGATCGACACGTGCGAGCACGGCCGTCGCGTGGTCCGCGAGCACGCCTTCGACGCCGCGCGCGTGCAGCGCCTGGTCGAGATCGAATCCGAAGTTGCCGACGTAGGCCCGGCCCAGCCGGTCGACGACCATGTCGTTGCAGTGGAACGTTGCGAGGACCGAGAGGTCGGCGTGGACCTTGATGCCATCGGCATCGACCCGGAGCACCTGCCTGCGGTGCATCGACACCACGAGCAGCCGTCCGTCCGGCAGCCAACCGAGGCCGCTCGGCTGGTCGTCGATTTCGAGTTCGGCGCGCACGTTGCCGCTCGAGTCCATCGACTTGACCGCGTGATCGTAGAAATCGCTGAACCACAGCCGGCCATCGTGCCAGCGGGGTCCCTCACCGAAATAGAGCCCATCGGCGATCACCGTTGCTCGTGTCATGTCCGCTCCCCCGGTCAGCGCCCGACCTTGATCTGCAATTCGTTGCGACGGTAATCGATCACCAGTGTATCGAGTACGCCAAGCACGTCCATGCCGATGATCAGTGCCGGCTTCGATACCAGCTGCCAGTGCTCGAAGATGTTCAGGTCGGCGAACAGGATCTCGGCGTTCTTCACCAGCAGGTCGCCCGCGACGATGCTCGGAATCCGCACCCGCGCCGCCTGCTGCACGTCCTCGGTGACGCCGATGATCGCATCGTCCTCCTGGCCGCGCTCGCCGCGCCGGCGGGCGAGGGCTGCGCGCAGTGCGAGGTTGCCGACGGTCGCCTGTGCGCCCGAGTCGATCAGGGCCGTGGTGCGCACCGGGCCGACCATGACCTCGATGCGCATGCCGCGGTTCACGCTGTACTTGAACGGCACCGTCGAGAACCCGGCAGGAGCCGCGGCACCGTGCGAGCGCACGATGCTGATCCGGTCCTTGCGGAACTCGATGTGGATGCGCTTGTCCTTCATGCCTTCGCCGCCGAGCACGCCGTCCGCGCCACCGAATGCGTCGGCGACGATGGGTAAGGTGGCGTTCTCGATCACCAGTTCGCCGAACTCGAGTGTGTCGGCGTGGACGGCCTGCACGATGGCCGAGCCGGTAACGCCGCGCAGTCTCACCGGCTTGGCGCGCAGCGGCAGACGGGCATCGTCGACCACGCGCTGGATGACGGCCGAGCGGGTGGCGCCGGTGTCCAGCACCAGCCGGTACGGCCCCTTGCCGTTGATCAGGACGGGGGCCCAGATGCGGCCGATCCGGTCGCGCGTCGTGGGCGCGACGTAACGCGGTTCGGGCGCGCTGACAACCACTTCCTCGATGCGCTGGGGCCCGGGTACCTCGGCCTGCGCCAGCGCATGGGACGCCGGCAGGGTGGCGAGAACGACACACACGGCTTGCGCGAGCGTGGGCGCCGAAGTCTGCCGGCAGGTGCGGAATCGCGCGACCATGCTCAACCTATATCACGTCCCGGGCGCGCAGCGGGCAAGGCCCGCGGCATTCCGCTAGTATCTCCGGCATTGGCAAGGAGTGAGTCGTCCTGAGTCCTTCCCGTCGTCACTGGCTCGTCGGCTTGGCACTGATTGCGTTCCTCCTGGCGCAATCGGCGGCGTTGCTGCATGAACTCAGTCATGCCGCCGGCGGGCCCGACCGGCAGCTCCCTGCCGGCGAGCGCACGACACTCTGCAAGGAATGCGTCTCACACGCACCGCTGCTGGCCATGGCCGGCAGTGCCGCGTTCGTATTCTTCCTGACGCTCCAGGTCTCCGGCACGCTGCGGCCCCGCCGCTTCGACGCCCCGGTGCTGCGCGCTGCGCACCGGGCTTTTCTCGCCCGCGCGCCTCCTCGCTGAACGATCGATCCGGTCGATCATGCCGGCCGCCTTGCGGCCGGGCAGCCTTCGTTCAACGAGGATCATCCGATGGGACACCTTTCCCGGATCATTGGGCCCGTGGCGATTGCGGCCATGGTGGCCCCCGCCGCCGTCCAGGCGGCCGACGATGTCGAGGCACTGCGTGCCGAGATCGCTGCCATCAAGGCCGAGTACGCGCAGCGCGTGACCGCGCTCGAAGCCCGCATCGATCAGTTGGAGACGACGGCAACGACGGCGGCCGCGGCACCGGTCGAGCCGCCGCCTGTGCCGGCGGCACCCGCCCGTACTTCCTCCGCGTTCAATCCGTCCATCTCGGTGATCCTGGCCGGCAATTACGCCGACCTGTCGCAGGATCCTGGCGATTTCAACTTCGCCGGCTTCATGCCGAGCGGCGGCGAGATCGGTCCGGGCGAGCGCAGCTTCAACCTCGGCGAATCCGAGGTCACGTTTGCAGCCAGCGTCGATCCGTATTTCACCGCCGCGCTGACCATGGCCCTGTCTGCCGCAGGCGAAACAGGCGTCGAGGAGGCGTTCGCTCGCACCACCTCGCTGCCCGCCGGATTTTCGGTGAAGGGCGGGCGCTTCTTCTCGGGCTTCGGCTACCTGAACGAGATCCACGCGCATGCCTGGGATTTCGTCGACCAGCCGCTCGTGTACCAGGCGTTCTATGGCGGGCAGTACGGCCAGGACGGCTTGCAGGTGAAGTGGCTCGCACCGACGGACCTGTTCCTCGAGTTCGGCGCGGAAACGGGTGGTGGCGGTGAGTTCCCGGGTACGCGCCTCGGTCGCAACGGGCTCAACGGCACGACGTTGTTCACGCACCTGGGTGGCGATCTCGGCGACTCGATCGGGTGGCGCGCGGGATTGTCGTGGCTGGGCATGGACGCGGAGGACCGCGCCTACGAGGACGTCGACAGCGCCGGCAACGCGGTCGTCAATTCGTTCACCGGCAGTTCCGAGACGTGGATCGCCGACGCGACGTTCAAGTGGACGCCGGCGTCCAGCACCCGGCGCCAGGCTTTCAAGCTGCAGGCGGAGTACATGCGTCGCACCGAGGATGGGTCGCTCGCCTACGACGTCGGCGGTGCGGGGCTCAACGACTCGTACCGCAGCGAACAGGATGGCTGGTACGTGCAGGGCGTGTACCAGTTCAATCCGCGGTGGCGATTCGGCGTTCGCTATGACGAACTCGACCCGGGTTCGACGCGCATCGGCCTCGTCCAGAGCGGCGACCTGCTGGCGGCCGACTTCCCGCTGTTGCTGCCGGCGTCGCCGAGCCGCATCACGACGATGATCGACTTCAGCCCGAGCGAGTTCTCGCGCCTGCGCGCGCAGTACGCATGGGACGACTCGCGCGACGCCGACACCGACCGGCAGCTGCTCCTGCAGTACATCTACGCTCTCGGCGCCCACGGCGCGCACAAGTTCTAGGAGACCGGCATGATAAGTCCTGTCCGCGGCCTGTGCGTCGCATGTGCGCTGATCATCGGGCTGCCGGCACACGCAGCCATCAAGGTGCTGGCCACCACGTCCGACTGGGGTTCGCTGGTGACGGAACTCGGTGGCGACAAGGTCAACGTCTACACGGCCACCAGTCCGCTGCAGGACGTGCACCGCGTCGATGCCAAGCCGAGCCTGGTGGCGCGTGCCCGTTCGGCCGATCTCGTCGTCGCGACAGGCGCTGAACTGGAGATCGGCTGGCTGCCGGTGCTGTTGCGGGAATCCAGCAACTCGAAGATCCAGCCGGGCGCCCCCGGTTATTTCGAAATCTCCTCGGCGCTGCGACTGCTCGACATCCCGACGGCAGTCGACCGCTCGATGGGTGACGTGCATCCGCTCGGCAATCCGCACGTGCAGCTCGATCCGCGCAATATCGCGACCGCTGCGAAGGCGCTGTCGGTGCGGCTGGCGCAAGTCGATGCGCCAAACGCGGCTTATTACCAGCAGCGCGGCGCGGATTTCCAGGCGCGGTGGCAGCAGGCGATGACGCGGTGGAGCGCACAGGCAGCGACCCTGAGGGACGTCCCGGTGGTCGTCATCCACAAGGACCAGACCTACCTGATCCACTGGCTCGGCATGAAAGAACTCGCTGCGATCGAGCCCAAGCCCGGCGTGCCGCCGAGCGCGGGGTATCTCGCGGGCCTCGTCTCCCGGCTCGGCGCCACGCCGCCGAGGATGATCCTGCGCAACGCCTACAACGACCCGAAGGCCTCCGACTGGCTCGCGGAACGGGTGAAGGCGCCGGTGGTGCTGCTGCCGTTCTCGGTCGGCGGCACGCCCGAGGCGAAGGATCTTTTCGGCCTGTTCGACGACACGCTTCGCCGCCTGCAGGCAGTTGCCAGATGAACGATCTCGCCGGGGATTTCAGCATCCTGTGGCCGGCCCTCGTGGCCGGCATCCTGGTCGTGCTCTCGCACGTGCCGCTCGGGCAGCAGGTGCTCAGGCGCGGCATCGTCTTCATCGACCTCGCCATCGCACAGGTCGCGGGCCTCGGCGTGATCGCCGCGCACTCGTTCGGCATGGAGCTGCAGGGGTGGGCGACGCAGGCCGCCGCGGTGGTCGCGGCACTGCTCGGTGCGCTGCTGCTGACGTGGACCGAGCGCAAGCGTCCCGAGGTGCAGGAGGCCTTGATCGGCGTGCTGTTCGTGCTCGCGTCGACCGCGCAGATCCTGCTGCTCGCCAACAACCCGCACGGCGGCGAGGAACTGAAGGACCTGCTGGCCGGGCAGATCCTCTGGGTCTCGACTGACCAGCTGCTGCGGGCCGCGGTGCTCACCGCGGTGTTCCTGGTCGTCTGGTTCCGCTGGCGCAGCCGCATCGGCGCTATCGGCTTCTACGTGCTGTTCGCGCTGATGGTCACGATGTCCGTGCAGCTCGTGGGAGTCTATCTCGTGTTCACCACGCTGATCGTGCCCGCGCTCGCAACGTACCGGCACGCGCGCAAACGGCAGCTGGTGCTGGGCTATGCCGTCGCGTTTGCGAGCTACATCGTGGGTCTCGCCGTCTCGCTGTTCACGGACCTGCCGTCGAGCCCGGTAATCGTCTGGGCGATGGCGGTGCTCGGCATCCTGTTGCACCTCACGGCGCGTGGCAACGGCGAGCAACGGCGAGACGAGGAGGGTTGAATGCGGCTGCCGCCATGGCGGCAGCCGCGACCGACGCGGCGACGGGGTTCAACCGCCGCGCGGCTTGCGGAATGCGTAGTACGAGCCGACGACGACCGCGAGCGTCAGCAGGCTGAAATAGAACTGGCTCGCGAGCCCCGGCGTCGCCGCCATCGCGACCAGCACCGCGAACATGGCGCCGATCGTCGCGTAGCTGAGCCAGGGGAACAGCCAGACGCGCACGGCCCTGGTTTCGGTTTCCGGATGCCGGCGGCGCAACCGGATGTGCGCGACGGCAGTCATCAGGTACACGAACAGGATCACCGTGCCGGTCGTGCTGATCAGGAAGGCGAAGACCCGGTTCGGCGAGACGATCGCGATGATGACGCCCAGCACGCCGACTGCCGAGCCGAGCAGGATCGAGCGCGCGGGCACGCGGTGCGAATTCACCTCGGCCAGCCAGCGCGGCGCGTCGCCGCGGTCCGCCATCACGTGCAGCACGCGCGAGCAGACGTACACCGCGGAATTGAGGCACGAGAGCACGGCGGTGAGGATGATGAAGCTCATCACCGCGCTGCCCCACTTGAACCCCATGACATTCAGCGCCAGCGTGAACGGCGATTCGCCCGGCTTGACCATCGGCCAGGCGACGACGGAGACGATCAGCCCCAGCGACACCACGTAGAACAGGAGGATGCGCCAGGTGATCGTCGTGGCCATGCGCACGACGGCCTTCTCGGGATCCTTCGATTCGGCTGCCGCGACGGTCGTGATCTCCGCGCCCACGAGCGAGAAGAACACCGTCGTCACGGTGGCCACCACCGGCACCCAGCCCTTGGGAGCGAAGCCGCCATGGTCCGTGAGGTTCGCGAACGTCGCGCCTGCCGGCGCCGTGAGACCGGACGCATAGGCCGCCGCAATCAGGATGAAGGCGATGATGGCGGCCACCTTGATCGACGAGAACCAGAACTCGAACTCACCGTAGGAGCGCGCCGAGAGCAGGTTGACGGCCGTCATGACGGCCATGAGCGCGAGGCCGATCTGCCACATCGGCAGGTCGATCCAGAGCTGCAGTATCTGGGCACCGGCGATCGCTTCGATCGGCACCACGACGATCCAGAAGTACCAGTAGAGCCACCCGGCGATGAAGCCGGCGGCGTCGCCCAACCCGGCGCGCGAGAACTCGGTGAACGTCCGCACGGCAGGATGGGTGATGGCCATCTCGCCGAGCATGCGCATCACGATGAACACGATCGTACCCGCCAGGATGTACGACAACAGGGCCGCCGGGCCGGCCGCTGCGATCGCGGCACTGCTGCCGACGAACAGGCCGGCGCCGATGACCCCGCCGATCGTGATCATCGTAATGTGGCGCGGCAGCAGTGTCCGGCTCAGTTCGTGGCGTGGTGCGTGCAAGTTGGAAGCCCCGGGATGTCTGCAGTGGCGCGCACCGTCCTATGGCGGGTCAGCCGTGTCAAGTGATCGGCGTTCAGGCGCGGTACGCCGCCGCACGCGTGCTGCTATCGTATGGCGACCGTCCGGAGCCATCGTCCAGTGAGGAAGCGCGGGTGAAACGCAGGTCGCTACTCAAGGCCGCCGTGCTTGGCGGGGGTGCCGCCGTGGCCGCGCCGGCCATTTCCAGGGGCCTGCTGGAATGGCGCATGGTCACGAGCTGGCCGAGGGGCTTACCCGGGCTGGGCACCGGCGCCGAACGGCTCGCCGCGAACATCACCGCGATGAGTGGCGGACGGCTGACGATCAAGATGTATGCGGCCGGCGAACTCGTGCCCGCGCTCGAATGCTTCGGCGCGGTCGCGAACGGCACCGCGCAGATGGGTCACGACGCGGCCTATTACCACGCCGGAAAATCCGAAGGCTGCGCGTTCTTCACTGCATTCCCATTCGGCTTCGCCATGGGCGAAATGGCCGCGTGGATCAAGCACGGCAACGGCCAGAAGCTCTGGGACGAACTCTACGCGCCGTTCGGCATCCGTGCTTTCCAGGCCGGCAGCACCGGCACGCAGATGTTCGGCTGGTTCCGCCGGGAGGTCCGCTCGCTCGCCGACCTGCAGGGGCTGAAGTTCCGGACCCCGGGGAACCAGGGGCGCGTGCTGCAGAAGCTGGGCGTCACTCCGGTCTCGCTCCCGGGTGGCGAGATCTTCCCCGCATTGCAGTCAGGCGCGATCGACGGCGCCGAATGGGTCGGCCCGTACAACGACCTCGCGCTCGGCTTCTACCAGGTCTGCCGGTACTACTACTCGCCCGGCTACCACGAGCCGGGGCCCGCGTTGCAGCTCATCGTCAACGAGCAGGCATGGCGCGCGCTCACGCCCGAACTGCAGGCCATCGTGCGGACGGCTGCCGATGCCGCCACGACCGACATGTACGCGGAGTACACCGCGCAGTCGGGCCCGGCGCTGCGCACGCTCGTGCAGAAGCACGGCGTAATCGTGCGCAGCCTGCCGGAGGACGTCCTGATCGCGTGCGGCGAGAAGTCGAACGAAGTGCTGAACGAGATCCACGCCGGGGACACGTCGCCGAACCGGATCGTCCGCCGCATCATCGAAGACTTCCTGGCGTTCCGGCAGGACGTCGTGCCGTGGACGCGCGTCGGCGAGCAGGCCTTCGTCAATGCCCGCCGGCTGCCGTTCGAGTTCAGGCTGAAGTAATGATTCCTAAGAAGAGGCGCTCATGGAACTGTCCAATCTCGAGGTCATTCCCGGCCGGCAGGTCGTCCGCCACCTGGGGCTCGTGCAGGGCTCGACGGTCCGCAGCAAGCACGCCGGGCGGGACATCATGGCGGGGCTGAAGAACATCGTCGGTGGCGAGCTCAAGGGCTACACCGAGTTGCTGATAGAGGCTCGCCAGGAGGCGATCGAGCGCATGGTGGCGCAGGCGCAGGCGGTCGGTGCAAACGCGGTCATCAACGTGCGCTTCTCGACTTCGAACATCACCTCCGGCGCTGCCGAGGTCATGGCGTACGGCACCGCGGTATACGCCGAGTGAGCGCGGCATGGAACTCCTGATCCAGCTCGGATTCGTTGCGCTCCTGCTGCTCGTCGGGCTCGTATTCGGACGGGCGGCGGAACAGCGGCATTTCCGCGACCTCGAACGCCGCGAGGCAGAGTTCGCGAACGTCCTCGTCTTCAACGAACGCACGCCACCGCAGCGCCCCTTCCGGGAGGCTGCGCTCGTGGTAGGGTCCGTTGTCGTCGCCGAGGACTATTTCAAGCGCATGGCGGCGGCCCTCAAGAGCCTGGTCGGCGGGCGGCTCACGGCCTACGAGTCACTGATGGACCGCGGCCGCCGCGAGGCGATCCTGCGGATGAAGGCGGAGGCACGAGCGCGCGGCGCACGAGTCGTCTTCAACGTGCGCTTCGAGACCGCCTCGCTGGCGGAGGCAGGGGCGGGGGCGCGTCCGATGTTCTCGGCCGAGTTCATCGCGTACGGCACGGCACTGGTCGAATGAGCGAAGACGGACCCCGGTCGCCGTGGTGAGCTACGAGAACCCGCAGGTCCCTCACGAAGTCAACGTCTCGCGCGAGAGCGTGCTGGCCGAGTTCGTGCGCCTCGCGACCGGCCTGTGCCTGGTCGTGCTCGCGGTAGCGGCGGTGCTGTACTTCTGTGGCGGGGCGCTGGCGCGGCTCGTGCCATATTCCACCGAGCAGCGCTGGGTCGGCGGGCGCGTACTCGCGCCGATCAGCGAGCCGGCGGACGTTGCCGACGCGGCACGAGTCCGCGCGTACCTGCAGGAGCTGGCCGACGACCTCGCGCGACACATGGCGCTGCCGGCGGGGATGCGACCCGTCGTGCACTGGTCCGACACAGACGTGCCGAATGCGTTTGCGACGCTCGGCGGACACGTCGTCATCACGCGCGGGCTGTACGCCCGGATGCCGAGCGAGAACGCGCTCGCGATGGTCCTGGCGCACGAACTCGCGCACTTGCGCGAGCGCGATCCGATCAGCGCGGTGGGCGGGACGGCATCGCTCGCACTGGTGCTCGGATTGCTCGGCGGGGACGTCGAGCAGCTCGCGCCGCAAGTCGCGCAGGCAGTCCAGCTTGGCTACTCGCGCCGTGCGGAGCGGCGTGCCGACGATGCTGCCGTCGAGGCGATCGTTGCCCGGTACGGGCACGCCGGTGGGGCGGCGGCGGTGTTCGAGGTGCTCGCCGGGTACGCCGGGCCGCTTCGTGGCGCGACCCCGACGCTGCTGTCCACGCATCCCGCGGACGACGACCGGATCGCGAGGCTCAAGCAGGCGGCGCAGCAATGGGATCCGGTGCGCCAGCCGCTGCGACCCGTCGACGAGCACTGAGTTCGAACGGCACGCAATCGACGGCCCCCGGCGTGCGAGCCAGGTCTGCGTCTATTTCCTGCCGTCGACGTCGTCCGGCGCAAAAAGGTCCTGCAGATCGTCCTGGTAGGGGAGCGGCCGATCCGGCGCTGGCCCGTCGAACAGGTCGCCGAAATCGTCCGCCACCGGCGAACCGGACGGCGTGGTTGGGGCGCCCGGGCCGCGCGCATCCTCCCGCAGCGGCGCTTCGTGCGCGAACAACCGGTCCGGCAGGTACGTCGCGAGAGCCGGCACTGCCCACAGCAGGCCCAGCCCGATCACCTGCAAGACTACGAACGGGAGCACGCCCTTGTAGATGTCGAGCGTCGTGAGCATCTTCCCGGCCACGCCGCGCAGGTAGAACAGCGCAAAGCCAAAGGGCGGCGTCAGGAAGCTCGTCTGCAGGTTCACGCCGATCATCACGCCGAGCCAGACCGGATCGACACCCAGCTTGATCAGCGCCGGCGCCGCGATCGGCACGACGACGAAGATGATCTCAAACGTATCGAGGAAGAAGCCCAGGAAGAAGATCACGAGCATCACGGCGAGCACGGCCGTGAAGGTGCCGCCCGGCAGCGACGACAGCGCGGCGTGCACCAGGTTCTCGCCACCGAGTCCGCGGAACACGAGGCTGAACACGCTCGCACCGAGCAGGATCACGAACACCATCGAACTGATCGAAAGCGTCGTACGCATCACCTCGCGCAGGATCGACAGGCTGAAGCTGCGGTTCGCCGCGGAGAGCGCCATGGCGCCGACCGCTCCCACGGATGCCGATTCAGTCGGCGTCGCGATGCCCGCGAGAATGGAGCCGAGCACGGACAGGATCAGCAGCAGCGGCGGGGCCAGCGCCTTCAGCACGCGGTTGGCGAGACCGGCGCGCTGCGCTTCGCTCATCGCGAGCGGCGGGCACGACTTCGGATCGAAGATCGATTTCGCCAGGATCCACAGCAGGTACAGTCCCACCAGCACGAGGCCCGGCAGCATGGCGCCGGCGAACAACTGGCCGACCGAAATCGGATCCGGAGACAGGTTGCCGAGTTCGAGCTGTGCCTGCTGGTTGGCACCCTGCAGGATGTCGCCGACGAAGATCAGCACCGTCGACGGCGGAATGATCTGGCCGAGGGTGCCTGCCGCGCAGATCGTGCCTGCGGCGAGTTTCGGGTCGTAGCCCGCGCGCATCATCGCGGGCAGCGACAGCAATCCCATCGTCACGACGGTGGCGCCGACGATGCCCGTGGATGCCGCGAGCAACGCGCCCACGATCACCACGGAATACCCGAGGCCGCCGCGCAATGCCCCGAACAGCTCGCCCATGGTGGTGAGCAGGGCCTCGGCGATCTTCGAGCGTTCGAGCATCACGCCCATGAAGACGAAGAGCGGCACGGCCACCAGCGTCTCGTTGGTCATCGTGCCGAAATAGCGTCCGACCAGGGCGGAAAGAATCGCGACGTCGAACACGCCCAGCACGATCCCGAGCGTCGCGAAGATCAGCCCGACGCCGGCGAGCGTGAACGCCACCGGATAGCCCAGCAGCACGGCGCCGATCGTCGTCGCGAACATCGCGACGGCCAGCACTTCGCCGATCAGCACGGGGCTCATCGGGGATCCGTGCCGGCGCCGCGCTTACAGGCGCTCATCGGTCACCTTGTCCTCGTCGTGATCGACGATGCCGCGGCCCGCGAGGTACAGCGAGCGCCGCGCGATCAGCGCGAGCCCCTGCACGAACAGCAGCGCGCACAGCACCCAGAGCAGCGACTTCAGCAGGTACAGTCCGGGCATCCCGTCCGCCGTGGCCGAGGACTCGCGGATGCCCCAGGAGGACAGCACGAACGGCGCCGACGTCACGGCGAGGATCGCCAGCCAGGGGAACAGGAAGAACAGGGTGCCGAGGATGTCGACCCACGCCCGGCCCCGGTCGCCGAGCCTGCCGTACATCACGTCGACGTTGACGTGCCCACGGTGCAGCATCGTGTAGCCGGCGCCGGCCATGAAGACCGCGGCGTGCTGCCAGACGTAGAGTTCCTGCATCCACGGGAAGCCGACGTTGAGTGCATAACGCAGCACGACGACCGTGAAGCAGGTGAGCACGCAGCCGAGCGTCAGCCACGCGACGGTGCGGCCGATCCAATCGTTCACGGCGTCGACGCCCTGGACGAAGCGGTGGAGCAAAGTCATCGAGTCGATTTGCGAGGTGAGTAATGCTGGCCGCGGCTCATGACCGCAGAGCATCGCACAAAAGCCGGCTGCGCAGCCTGCGCGGCCTAGAACAAGCCCAGTCCCAGGCCGGCTGCCAGCGTACCGCCGAGTTCCTCGCAACGCTGCCGGTCGGTGAGTTCGATGGTCTTGGGCCGGAGGATCTCGGCCGGGACCTGTGCATGCGTAATGACCAGCACCGGCGGCGCGACCGGCTTGAGCCGCCAACCGAGCGCGATGCGTTCGAGCTGGCGGATCGCGCCCTGGCCGTCACTGCCCGCGCAGACCATCGCGGCGTAGGGCCTGCCGTTGATCCGGTCGAGCGCCGCGTAATAGGTGCGGTCGAAGAAGTCCTTCATCAGGCCACTCATCGAGGCCAGGTTTTCGGGCGTCGCGAAGAGGTAGCCGTCGGCGGCGAGCACGTCGTCCGGCTGCGCGTCCTGAGCGCGGAGCAGCACCGTGCGCACGGCAGGTTCCACGGTCGCACCGCGGACCGCGGCCTCGGCCATCTGCCGCGTGCCGCCGGTCATCGAGTGGTAGACGATCAGCAGGGTTTTCAAGGCGGCTCCTGTGGTCCCAGGCGAAGCGGGGCCGGGCTGACCGAAGTCGCACCGGCCGTCGCTTCATTCTAGCGAGGCCGCGATCGATCGAGGGGGATGCCCGCTCTGGCAGTCGGCACGGGATCCCGTCGGATCCTCCGGTTTGCAGGTGAGCGCGGCAACGCAGCCATCGGTCAGCCATTGCTTGAGCAGGCTCGCCGCGCGCGCCGGCGCGGTTTCCGCGCCGACCCGGGTCGCCAGCCCTTCGCAGAGTTCACCGAACGTGGCGCCACGGCGGGCTGCATCGAACGCCCATGCCTCGTCCGGCTGCAGTGAGCGGAACGTCGTCGCGAGATCGCGACGCCAGACGAGCCACTCGGTCGTCGCGCTGGGGGCGTCGATCGGCGACTCTTTCGCGTCCGACAGGTCCGTGCGCCATGCCTGCACGGCGTCGGCACGGACTGCGACTCGCTGCAGGCCAGGGCAGAAGGCGATCTGCAGGCAGGGCCAGTCCTCTGGCGCGAACGAGCTTGCCGCATCGAGCCCGACGGGCTCAGCGTCGGGGCCGTCGAAGACGGTGCCGAGCGTCCATTCCCAGCGTGCGATGTCGGCCAGGACGCCGCCGCCATGCGCTTGCAAGTGATCGGCCAGTTGCCCGCCGAACCAGCGGATCGATGCATGGTGCGGTGGGTGCGCCTCGACGTAGGTCCGTGCCATTGCGTCGAACGGAGCTGCCCCCATCGCCTGCACGAGTGCCGGGAAGCTTTCGCGCAGGGCTGCGGTCAGTCGCAGTCTGTAGGCATTTGCATAAATGGCGAGCCGCCCGGGCGCGTCGAGTCCGTGCACTTGCCGCACGCCGGCGACGATCCCTGGCGTAGCGCGCAACACGTGCTCCTGCAGGGCGAGCTGCAGTTCGCGCAGGGCATTCATGCGGCGGCCTGCAGCGCCTGCCGCGATATCGCGCGCGCGATGTCGAGTTCGGCGACGAGGTCCGCCAGGTCAGGGATGTTGTCGTCGCGTTCGATCATCGTCGTGACGCTGCCAAACCGGCGCACTGCGTGCCGATACAGCTCCCAGACGGCCTCGCTCACCGGCGCATCATGGGTATCCACGACATGATTGCCGTTGTGTTCGTGTCCCGCGAGATGAATCTGGCGGATCCGCTGGCGTGGCAGAGCGTCGAGGTAGGCGCGCGGATCGAAGCCATGATTGACGCTGCTGACGTAGACGTTGTTGACGTCGAGCAGCAGTTCGCAGTCCGCAGCCTCCGCGACGGCGCGCAGGAAATCCCACTCGGGCATCTCGGACGCAGTGAACTCAACGTAGCTCGAGACGTTCTCGAGCAGGATCCGCCGACCGAGGACATCCTGTACGCGACTGACGCGCCCGGCCACGTGGCGCAGCGTCTCCTCGGTGAATGGCAGCGGCAGCAGGTCGTGCAGGTTGCGCCCGGCCACGCCGGTCCAGCACAGGTGATCGGACACCCAGGCTGGCTCCACGCGGGCAACCAGGCGACTGACGTCGCGCAGGTAGTCGGCATCGAGGGGGTCGGTGCCGCCGATCGAGAGCGAAACACCGTGGAGTGCGACGGGGTAGTCCCCGCGTATGTGTTCCAGGTGGCGCAGCGGCGCGCCGCCTGGCACCAGGTAGTTTTCCGTGATCGCCTCGAACCAGTCGACGCGCGGCCGCTCCCGGCGAATGGCGTCGTAATGGACGGGCCGCAGTCCGAGGCCGAATCCCAGTGTATTCATGGGTCGCGCAGGTGCCACGCGACGGAGCGCTCTCCGTCGCGCAGCACGTCCTGTTACTTCTTCGCGCCGTCCATCGCGGCCCTGGCTTCCGTGCACTGCTGCTCGGTCAATTCGAGGAAGCCCGACCCCTTGCACGAGTTCTGCCCTTTGCAGGCGTTGGTTGCGGTCTTGCACGCGGACTGGCCCTTGCACCCGTTCACGCCCATGCAGTGGATCTTGGCGTCCTCGGCGTGCGCCGTGCTGATTCCGACGGAGGTGAAGAGCATCGCGGCGGCCGTCGCGAGGGCGGCGCCGGTGGTACGTCTGGCTGACATTGGATCAATCTCCTGCTGAAGCGGCTGTTTTTGACGGACGACCGGCGATCGTTCCTGGAGGTACGGGGTGCCGGCCGCGCCCTCCGAATTGGAGGGCTCGACCGTTAGTCGGTGCGAACGGCAGGAAAATTACAGTGCGACGGAGAAAGTCCGGCGCCAGGTGGTCGCGAGCCTCGGCTGCGCTCAGTTCAGGCCGGTGCAGTTGGCATAGAACGTCGTGGTCGCGGGCCAGTCGCTGAACACGGCGCGCACGTGGGCCTGTCGCGCGAGGACGTCGAGCACGTGCAGGACGTCGCTGTCCTTCCTCAGCGCGGCATCGACGGTCTGGTAGTACCAGCCGTTCCGGCCGGCACCGAGCGTGCCGGAGCGCTCGAGGCTCCATGCGACGAGCTCGAGTCCGGCCGCCCGCGCATCACGTGCGCTTGGCGACGGCACGATCGCTCCGCGGTCATCGACCGTCAGCAGCGCGAACAGCGGCGGCGCCCAGATTCGGACGCCCTGCGCTTGCAGTCGCTTGAACTCGGCGGCATCGGGCAGCTGGCTCGCGCTTTCGGCGTCCTCGAGATAGACGGCTTGCCGTCCGAACTCGGGTTCGCGCTCGATCCAGTAAAGGATGTCCGGGAGGTTGAACGACTGCGGCCACACGGCCCCCGGCGGCACGCCCGCCGCCTTGTAGTCATCGATCAGGCGCTGCGCGTATTGCGCCTGGGTCATGCCGTCGTAAGGCATGCCGACGACCGGCTGTTTCAGCTCGGGGACCATCTGCACGCCCAGTTCCCGCAACAGTGCGATGCTTTCCGCGTGCGACACCAGGGTGCCGGTGCCGGGACCCAGCGCGTCAGGAGCCGCACTGCCGCCCCACACGTACTCCTCGACGGTGCGCGCGCGCGGGTCGAAGCCGTCCCGCTTGCCGCGCAGCGTGCGGAATTCAGCGAGCGTGATGTCGCTCGTGCGGCACTCCGCGGCAGCGGGCGCGAGCAGCGCGCCCCCGGCGTCGAACTGCGCCGGCCGAAAGGGTTGCACGCAGCTTGCGGCGAGGGGCGTCAACAGGATGTCCGTCGTCGTGTGCAGGTCGTCCTGCGCGTGACGGCAGACGAGCTGCTTGTCGCGGGTGAACGTAACGTCGCACTCGATGATCCCCGCGCCCATTGCCGCGGCCGCAACGTACGATTCACGCGTGTGCTCCGGGTAGTGCAGCGGCGCGCCGCGGTGGCCGAGCGAGAACGACGTGCGACGGACCGGATCGCCGATGCAGGCCGCCAGTTCCCGCTTCAGCGGTCCGTCTTCGAGGCCGGCGACGAGCGTGACGGGCCGCGGATCCGGGCGCGGCGCGACGATGTCCGTGGCGCCTGCGGCGAACGAGGCGAGTGCGGCGACGAGCAAGGTCCCGTATCGATGCATGGCGGTTGTCCCTCGGCCAGACGCGTTCATGATCTCATGGCAGGACCCCCGGGCGCGCGGAAAACCCCGGTTCCCGGCGGCGCGCAGTCTCGTTTAATCTGCGGTGCACCAGGCGACAGGGCGGCAGGCATGGCAAAGGCGGTATTGGGGATCATCGGCGGGTCGGGCGTCTACGATCTGCCCGGCATCGAAGACGTGCGGGAGCGCGCCGTCTCGACGCCCTGGGGCGAGCCATCCGACCGGTTGCGCGTCGGGCGCGTCGGCACGACCGACGTCGTATTCCTGCCGCGTCATGGGCGGGGACACCGCATCCCGCCCCACGAGATCAATTACCGCGCCAACGTCGACGCCCTGAAGCAGCTGGGCGTAACCGACCTCGTATCGTTCTCGGCCTGCGGCTCGTACCGGGAAGAATTGAGCCCGGGGACGTTCGTCCTGGTCGACAACTTCGTCGATCGCACCGTGCACCGTGCGAGCTCGTTCTTCGGTACTGGCTGCGTCGCGCACGTGTCACTCGCCCATCCGGTGGGGCCAGCCCTGCAGGACCGCGTCGAACGGGCCGTCCAGGCCGAGGGCATTCCCTACCGGCGCGGCGGCGTGGCGGTCTGCATGGAAGGACCGCAGTTCTCGACGCTGCCGGAATCGCTCGGCTACCAGCGGCTCGGCTACGACATCGTTCACATGACGTCGATGCCCGAAGCCAGGCTCGCGCGCGAAGCCGAGATCACCTATGCGGTGATTGCCATGGTGACCGATTACGACTGCTGGCACGAAGTGCACGGTGCCGTCGACGTCGCGAGCCTGCTGAGCGTAATGGCAGAGAACAGAGGCAAGGCGCAACGTGTGTTCGCGCGATTGGCCCTGGGGTTTCCGGCGCAGCGCGTGCCCTGTCCGGTGGGCTCCGACCGGGCGCTCGACGGCGCGATCCTGACGCACCCCGACGCGCGCGATCCCGTGCTTGTCGCGAAGCTGCAGACGGTTGCGGGCCGCGTGCTGCGTCCGGCCTGAGCGGATCGCGCGCATGCGGGTCAACGGACAGGCCTTCCGCACGATCTGGCAGACCGATGCCGGCGGTGACGTGGCGGTCATCGACCAGACGCTGTTGCCGTTCGTGTTCGAAGTACGGACGCTGCGCCGGGTCGAGGAAGCGGCAACCGCTATCCGCGACATGGTGGTGCGTGGCGCGCCGCTGATCGGAGTGACGGCAGCCTACGGCGTGGCGCTCGCGCTGCGCGAGCACCCGGGCGACGCCAGCCTCGCAACGGCCATCGACTCGCTGGTTGCGACACGGCCGACGGCAGTCAACCTGCGTTGGGCGGCGGAGCGCATGCGGCGCGTCGTGGCGCCGTTGCCGCCCGTCGATCGGGCCGCGCGGGCGTACACAGAGGCCGCGGCGATGGCCGAGGAAGACGTCGCATCGTGTGCAGCCATCGGCCGGCACGGGCTCACGCTGTTGCGCGAACTGGCTCACGGCAGGGGCGGTGAGCCCATCAACGTCCTCACTCACTGCAACGCTGGCTGGCTCGCGTGCGTGGACTGGGGCACGGCACTCGCGCCGGTGTACGCCGCGCACGAGGCCGGTCTTCCCGTGCACGTGTACGTCGACGAAACGCGACCGCGCAGCCAGGGTGCCTTCCTCACGGCATTCGAACTCGGTGCGCACGGCGTCCCGTACACGGTGATCGCCGACAATGCCGGCGGTCACCTGATGCAGCAGGGCGAGGTCGACGTCTGCATCGTAGGCAGCGACCGGACGACGGCGACCGGCGACGTCGCGAACAAGATCGGCACGTACCTCAAGGCGCTCGCTGCGCGCGACAACGGAGTGCCGTTCTATGCGGCGCTGCCGTTTTCGACGATCGACTGGACGATGGACGACGGCGTCCACGAGGTACCGATCGAGGAACGCTGCTCGCGTGAAGTCACGCACATGCGCGGGCGCACGGCCGGTGGCAACCTCGACGAAGTGGAGGTCGTCGCGCCCGGCAGTCGCGTGCGCAACCCGGGATTCGACGTCACGCCCGCGCGCCTCGTCACCGGCCTCATCACCGAGCGCGGCGTGGCGGCTGCGAGCAGGGCGGGCCTGGCCGCGCTTTATTCCGGGCACGAAAGACACTGAGGACGGGGCGCATGCGCGACCATCGCGAAGAGATCATTGCCGTCACGCACGCGCTCGACGACGCGGGCATGGTGCCGAACAAGTCAGGCAACGTGTCCTGCCGGGCCGCAGGCGGTTTCGCGATCACGCCTGCCGGTGTTGCCTATCGCGAACTCGTGCCCGCGCACATCGTGACGTTGCCGCTCGACGCGCCGGTGCCTGCCGTGGAGCCACGGCCTTCGTCCGAATGGCGCATGCATGCTGCCATTTATCGTGCGCGTCCTGAGGTCATGGCAATCATCCATACGCACAGTCCGCGAGCGACGGCACTCGCAGCTGCGGGCCGCGGCATTCCGCCATTCCACTACATGATCGCGCTGGCCGGCGGCGACGTGCGCTGCATGCCGTATGCCACGTTCGGCACGTCCGAACTGGCCGACTCGGCGGTGCGCGGACTCGCAGGCCGGCGTGCGTGCCTGCTGGGCAATCACGGGGTAATGGCAGTCGGCGACAGCCTGGCCCGCGCCCATGCGGTGGCCGTCGAGGTCGAGAACCTTGCGGACGCGTATCTCTCGATGCTGTCCGCAGGGCTGGTGCCGCAGCTGCTCGACGACGCGGAGATTCAGCAGGTGATCGCCAGGTTCACCGACTACGGCCGTCTGGGCTGAGTCGCGAGCTTCGGGCGCAGCCAGCTGCCCGCCAGTAGCCGAACGGCGCGTTGATGATGAACGTGACGCCGATGGCAAGCAGGTACGCAAGGGTGTCGGTCATGAGTGGGTGCTCAGTGTTCCGTGCGGCACGATGGCTGCAAGACCCGCAAGGGTAGGGCGGCGGCAGCCGTCCTGCCAGGCCTGGCCCTGGCGATCGGTGCGATGATGGCACCGAGGGGCGCGCGCTGGATCTCCGACGCCCGACCTTCCTCAAATTGAAAGTGTCGCCCTGTTCCGCTATAGACTGGGTCGCATCGCGTGACTGACCTGGGGACTGGCCTATGTTGGCCGGTCGGGTGATTGGGGAGAGAGTTCGCATGGTTGCTAATCGGTATTCGCCGCGGATCACGGCGGCGGTGGCGGCCGCGCTCGGCCTTGTGGCACCAGCGGGGGCCGCGTTCGCCCAGCCTGTGACCGACGACGGCACCGTGCTCGAAGAAATCATCGTCACTGCGACCCGCCGCGAGGCGAACGTCCAGGACGTTCCCTTCAACATGGTCGCACTCGGGCCCGAGTCGCTCGCGGACCTGCGCATCACGAACCTGGCCGAGTTCACCCGGGCTGTGCCGGGACTTTACGTACCGAACCAGGGACCGCGTTCCAGCAACCTGATCACCGTCCGCGGCCTGAACGTGAGTTCGCTGAGCGACACCATAGCCATCGGCAACGGCACGGGAGGCACGGTCGCGACTTACCTGGGCGACATACCGCTGTTCGTGGACCTGCAGATGATCGACGTCGAGCGAGTCGAAGCGCTGCTCGGCCCGCAAGGCACGCTGTATGGCGCCGGCACACTCGCGGGCGCCATCCGCTACCTGCCGAATCGCCCGGATCCTGCTGGTTTCGAAGCCTCGGCGGGCGGCCGTCTCTACTCGATCAACGAGAGCGACGGCATGGGCACGGATGTGTGGGGCGTAGTCAACGTGCCGCTGGTTCAAGATCGCGTGGCCCTGCGGGTCGCCGCGGGTTATGTCGACGATCCGGGTTTCATCGACTACGACTACATCGTGCGCGAGCCGGGCGTTTCCAATCCCGATCCCGACTTTGGCGACCCCGCGGATGTCGCGGCCAACCTGCGCAAGCAGGAGGACGTCGACACGGAAGAGACATTCACCGGCAGGCTCGGCCTGTTCTGGCAGGTGACCGACGCCATCGACGCCAACCTGAGCTATTACTACCAGGACCAGCAGGTCGGCGGGCGCACGGTCAACCACGACGAGGCGTTCGGTACGGGACGCTACGTGGCGGCAAGCCGCTTCCTCGAGCCGAACGACAAGACCAATCACCTGCTGGCGCTCGAACTGACATGGGATCTCGGTTTCGCCGAGCTGACGTCGGCCACGGGCACATCGAAGTTCGAGTCGTTCGGCAAGCGCGACCAGACCGACTTCCTGATGGACCTCGATTACGGCTACGAAGACTTCCCCCAGTTCGCGGCCTACGCGACCGACGACATCGAGGAAAAGACGTTCAACCAGGAACTGCGCCTCGTCTCCCAGGGCACCGCGAAGTGGAGCTGGATCGCCGGCGCTTTCTACAACCGTTACGAGGGCGATGGAGTCGCTGCGGAGTACACGCCCGGCATTCCGGAATGGTACGGACTGCCTGCCGGGACCTCCGACCTGGAATATCTCGCCGTTTCCGCACGCACGTTCGAGGAAATGGCGCTGTTCGGCGAGATCGGATACCAGCTGACCGATCGCTGGCAGGTGACGGCAGGTGCGCGCTGGTTCGACTACGACGACCAGCTCGCGCTCGAAACCTCGTTCCCGTTCTTCGATACCGTGCTGAACGACGACAACAAGACCGGCGACAACGACGCCATCTTCAAGTTCAACACGTCGTTCAAGTTCACGCCGGACGTGATGGGTTACCTGACGATCAGCGAAGGCTACCGTCAGGGCGGCCTCAACTCCGGCCCGCCTTGCCAGGACCCCATTCCCGACGAGCAGACGTTCTGCCTCAAGGAGAACGAAGTCCTGATCAAGCCGGACACGACGACCAACTACGAGGTCGGCCTGCGCAGCCTTTGGCTCGACGGCCGGCTGATCGTGAACGCGGCCATTTACCGGATCGACTGGAACGACATCCAGGTCAACGGCACCAGCGACGTCGGCGAGGTTCCGATCACCGTCAATGGCGGCACGGCCGAGACTCGTGGCATCGAATTGTCGACGCGGTGGTCGATCACGGACACCCTCGAACTCGCGGCGAGCATCGCCTTCAACGATGCCCAGCTCACCAGCGACGCCCCGGGGCTGGTCGACGGCGAAGACGCGTTCGACGGCGACCGCCTATCGGGCTCGCCGGAACAGCAGGGCACGCTGCTGCTCGACTACACGCGACCGCTCGCCAACGGCTGGACGCTGAACGCGAACTACACGTTCACGGCGGTCAGCGACGTGTATACGAAGGTGGGGTTGCGCAACAACGGCGAAGCCCTGCCAGGATACGCGATCCACGGTGCCGCGATCGGGATGGGCATGGGCCCATGGACGGCGAGCCTGTATGTCGAGAACCTGTTCGACAAGTACGCGATCACGTCGGTGCGCCGCGATCCGAGCTACATCCGGCCGGTCGAGCGCGCTGACCTGGCGCCGATCGATTCACGCACGTATTTCCAGAGCATGCTGCGGCCGCGCACCATGGGCCTGGAAGTCACGTACCGCTTCGATCTCTGAGGCCGGCTTGGCGGCCGGGCAACGGGCACCGTCGATTCTCGAGCGTGGTGTCGTCGCGGCCGAACGCGGTCGCATCGCCGAAGGGCTCGCGCAGATCCGCGAGGCCTGCGCGGCCGATCCAAGCAATCCCGAGCCGCAGGCGCAACTGGCGCGCTGGCTCTCCAGGCTCAACCGCAACGACGAAGCACTGGCGGCTGTCGCGCGGGCACTCGCGCTCGTGCCGCAATCGGCGGCGTGCTGGGACACCGTCGGCGTCGTCCTGAGTCGCGCTGGTCGCCACGAGCAGGCAGTTGCGTGTTTCCAGCGCGCGGTTGCTTTGGAGGCCGACCACGCCGGGATGCATTTCAATCACGCGGCCTCGCTGAAGTTCCTCGGGCGGTTCGCCGAGGCGGAAGCGGCATACGAGGCGTGCATTCGCTGCGATCCGACGTTCTGGCGCGCGCATTCCGCCCTGGCCACGACCCGCAGGCAGACTCCCGGGCACAATCACGTGGTTCGGCTCGAACGGCTGCTCGCGGCTGGACCGCTCGAACCCGACGCCGAACTGCACTTGCGTCACGCACTGGCGAAAGAGCTGGAGGACATGGGGCAGGACGACGAGGCGTTCGCGCATCTGCTCGCCGGCAACGCGCGCAGACATGCGGCGACCGGCTATCGATTCGAACGGGACCAGAGGCTCTTCGACGCGGTCATGCGCCTGTTCCCGGACCCGTTGCCGGTTCCTTCCCACGAGGACAGGGTGGGCGGCGAGGGCGCCGGCGCTCCGATCTTCGTAGTGGGCCTGCCGCGCACCGGCACGACGCTCGTCGAACGCATCCTCTCGAGCCATTCGCAGGTCGCATCCGCGGGGGAGTCGCAGAATTTCGGCGTACTGCTGAAGCTCGCGTGCCAGACGCCCTCGCCCCAGGTCCTCGACGAAGCCACGCTTGCGCAATCGCTGCGTGTCGACCTGCCGGCGCTCGGCCGCGATTACATCGAGCGGACCCGACCCCCAGGCCAGCCGCAACCGCGCTTCGTCGACAAGATGCCGCTCAACTTCTTCTACCTGGGCCATATTGCCCGGGCGCTGCCCGCCGCGAGCATCGTCGTCCTGCGCCGCCATCCACTCGACACCGGCCTCAGCAATTTCCGCCAGCTGTTCGCGACCGGGGTTTCGTACTACGACTACGCTCGCGACCTGCGCGACATTGGACGCTATTACGGGCAGTTCGAGCGACTCATCGCGCACTGGCAGGTCACGCTGCCGGGAAGAGTGCACGAAGTCTGGTACGAAGCGCTCGTCGCCGGGCAGCGCGCCGAGACCGAGCGGCTGCTCGCGCATTGCCGTTTGCCCTGGGAAGAGGCGTGCCTGCACTTCGAGCACAACGTGAGCCCCGTTGCCACGGCGAGCGCGGTACAGGTCAGGCAACCCATTTATGCCAGCAGCGTCGGTCGCTGGCGTCGCTTCGAGCGACACCTGCAGCCGCTGATCGACGAGCTGCGGGTGGCTGGCGTGCAGGTGACGGGCTGAACTACATCCGCAGTTCGACCGTCAGGACCGTGCCGCGTCCCGCCGCGTCCAGGCCCGAGCCGAACTCCCGGTAACGTCGGTCGCCGAGGTTGCCGAACTGCAGCGAGGCGTAGACGTGGGCGTTCGCCTCCCAGGCTGCGCGGACATTCAACGTAGACCAACCCGGCGTGCTGCCCGGACGGATGCGCGGGTCAATTTCGTCACGCGGGCTGTAGCGGTCCTGCTGGCCGGCGAAATTCACCCAGCCGTCCAGCGTCCAGCGCGTCGCAGGCCGCCAGGTGATCCCTGCGCTGCCGTTGAGCGGCGGGATGCGGTCGGCCGGATAGTCGTCACCGGCAAGAGTTTCCTCGCCGTGCGTCCAGGTGAGCTGCGTGCGCCACTCGACTGAATCCGCAAGCCGGTGCCGCAGGGCAAACTCGGCGCCGTAGAGCACGAGGCTCGCAGCGTTCCGGCTCTGCACGACCAGGCGTCCCGAGTCCGTCACCGCGCCGGTCAGTGCGCTCGTGATCTTGTCGCGGTAGCGCGAGTAGTAACCGACGAGTTCGCCCTCCAGGCGATCGTTCAGCACCTTCCAGCCTGCGTCGAGCGTCGTCACGTGTTCCGGCTGCAGGTCCGGGTTCGGAACGTTGAAGCGGTTGCCCGGGCGATCGCCGAACGTACCGAGGTCGAACACGTTCGGCGCGCGGAAGCCCTGGCCCAGGTTCGCGATCAGCCGGACGTCCTCCGACAAGGTGTAGGCAACGCCCAGGTTGCCCGCAAACCCGTCGTCGTCGACGGTCGTGGCATCGAACGTGCTGCTTGCAGGCAGGCGCGTGCGACTGGTGCTCCAGCGCAGGCCACCGAGCACGTCCAGCCGTTCGCCCACGGACCAGTCGTCCGCGACGAACACTCCGGCCTGGAACATCGTCGACCCATCGGGAAAGCGCGGCACGCGCATGCTCGTCGTGCCCGTCGCGATGTCGGTCCGCGTGCGCGACGACTCGACGTCGTCGCGGTAGACGTCGATGCCGTAAGTGAGCTGATGGCTTGCGTCGACCGCCTTGCTGGCCTGGAACGTCAGCCCGCGGCTCGTGTCCTCGTTGCTTTCGCGGTCTTCGTTGCGCGAACCGAAGTCCCTGTTGCGCCGGCCATCCTCGATCCGCTGCTGGCCGACCTGTGCTTCGGCGCTGTCCCAGGCGCCGGTCGGGCGACTCCCGCGCCAGCGCAACTGCACGAAATCGCGACGCTGCGGCTCGAACCAGTAGAGCGCGGATGCCGGTTGCGACTGGCCGTAGCCCGGTGTGAGTTCGTCGTACCGCGGTGTGCGTGGCTGCTCCGAGTACTGCAGCGACAAAGTGAGTTCGTTGCCCTCCGTTACCGTCGCGCGGACCTTGGCGTCGGCCGCGCGCGCGGTGAAGCGCGTGAACGGCGAATCCTCGCCGCCACCGGCGCGACGTTCGTTGACGTCCTGGTAGGTCGCGCCGCCGCTCATGACCAGTCGCTCGTGGCCGAGGGCGACTTCCGCGCGCGACAACGTCGAGTCGTCGGCGCTGCCATACATCGATCGCAGCAGCCCGCGAACCTGCCATTCGCTGCCTGCGATGCGGGGCTCCAGGGTCAGCATCTGCACCACGCCGCCCATCGCGTCGCTGCCATACAGCGCGGACATCGGGCCGCGCACGACCTCGATGCGGGAGAGTGACTGGCTGTCGACCAGCGCGACATACTGGTTGGGCGCGTTGCGGAAGATCGCGTCGTTGAGGCGGAAGCCGTCAACGACATGCAGCACCTCGGAGCCCTTGAGGCCGCGCAGGATCACGATGCCCTGGCCGGGTGTCGTCTGCTGGACGTAAGCACCGGCCTGGCCGCGCAGCGCCTCCATCACGGTCTGCGGGGCTGCCGCCCGGATTTCGTCCCGGCCGATGACGTCCGTCGCCACCGGGACGTCGAACGTGGACTCGGCACGCCGCGTCGCCGTGACCTGGATCGTCTCCAGGGCCTCGGCAGAATGCGCGGGCACCAGTGGCAGCAGCGAGCCGGCCAGCAATGCGGCGAGCGAGGTGGGCTGACCTGTTTTCATCCTGGACGCGGTCAAACGGGCTGCGAATCATAGCGTGGCAACGGCGGGTGGGGTGGGACAGCGGCTGCGCCGCGGCCGGGCGAGCCGTCCCATCCCGGGTCCGCTAGAATGCCGCACAAGGCTGCAGCCGGCAGCCGCGATGGGGCCTGCACTTGAAGACCGCCCGGGATATCTACCGCGACCTGCAATCGAGCCTGGGGGACGTCCTGCCCGATGCAGAACTGTTCATCAAGGCGGAGGTCGCCGCCGAGGTGCTCCGGCTCAAGGTCGAGCGGGACGCCGTGATCCTCGGGCACAACTACATGGAACCCGCGCTGTTCCATACGGTTCCGGACTTCCAGGGCGACTCGCTCGAACTCAGCCGCCGCGCCGCCGAGACCGACAAGCCGGTCATCGTGTTCTGCGGCGTGCGCTTCATGGCCGAGACCGCGAAGATCCTCAATCCAACCAAGACGGTGCTGCTGCCGACGGAGAAAGGCGGTTGCTCGCTGGCAGAGAGCATCACGGCGGCCGACGTCCGCGCCTTGCGCGAAGCCTATCCGGGCGTGCCGATCGTCACCTACATCAACACCTATGCCGACGTGAAGGCCGAGTGCGACATCTGCTGCACCTCGAGCAACGCGGCAGCGGTCGTCGAATCGCTGAAATCCGACACGGTGATCTTCCTGCCCGACGAGTTCCTCGCCCGCAACGTCGCGCGCGAGACGGGACGCCACGTCATCGTGCCGTCAGTGCTGCGCAAGGGTGCCCTGGCGGCCAGTGGCGACGACACCACGGTCGAGCACACGATGATCGCGTGGAAGGGTCGCTGCGAAGTGCACGAGCTGTTCACGCCCGAAGACGTCGATGTGGTCCGCAGGCAGTACCCCGACGTCATGATCCTGGCGCATCCGGAATGCAGCCCCGAGGTCACCGCCAAGGCGGACTTCTCCGGCAGCACGACGGCAATGATCAGGGCGGTGGAGAAATCGAAGGCAAAGCGCTTCCTGCTGCTCACGGAATGCTCGATGGGCGACAACATCGTTGCCGCCAACCCGGGCAAGGAAATGCTGCGGCTCTGCAGCCACCGCTGTCCGCACATGCACGAGATCACGCTCGAGCAGACGCGCGACTCGCTTAAGTTCATGCGCTGGGAGATCGACGTGCCCGAGGACATCCGGGTGCGCGCGTTGCGAGCCGTCGAACGCATGCTGGCCGTCGGGCCGAAAATCGATTGAGCGAGCCCATCCGCAGCGACGTACTCGTGATCGGCTGTGGCATCGCCGGCGGCACGGCCGCGCTCGAACTCGCGGAGGCGGGCCTGCAGGTCGTCGTCATCACGCGCGCCGACCGCCCGGAGGAGTCCAACACCTACTGGGCCCAGGGCGGCATCATCTTCCGTGGCGAGCAGGACTCGCCGGAAGCGCTCGCGGCCGACATCATCCATGCCGGCGCCGGGTTGTGCCACGAACAGGCGGTGCGCACGCTCGCAGTCGAAGGCCCGCAGCTCGTGCAGTCCATCCTGATCGACAAGCTCGAGGTGCCGTTCGACCGCACGCCCGATGGCCGGCTGGCGCTCGGGCGCGAGGGCGGGCATTCGGTCGCGCGCATCGTGCACGCCAAGGACGCTACCGGTCGTGCCATCGAGAATGCCATCGTCGACTCGCTGCGGCGTCACCCTAACGTCACGTTGCTCACGCACCACACGGCGGTCGACCTGCTGACGCCTGCGCACCAGGGCCGCGACCGGCGGGCGGTCTACGAGCCCCTTTCGTGTGTCGGCGCCTACGTGCTGGACCAGCGCAGCGGCGCGATCGGCCGCTGCCTCGCCCGCACGACCGTGCTGGCGACGGGCGGGCTCGGCCAGATCTTCCTGCGCACGACCAATCCGGCGGGGGCGCGCGGGGACGGGCTGGCGATGGCGTACCGCGCGGGCGCGCGAGTGATCAACACGGAGTTCGTGCAGTTTCATCCGACCGCGTTCTATCACCGCACGGCGCCGTGCTTCCTGATCACGGAGGCAGTCCGGGGCGCGGGCGCGCGCCTCGTGGACGAGCAGCGTCGTCCGTTCATGGACCGCTACGATCCCGAATGGAAGGACCTCGCGCCGCGCGACGTGGTCGCGCGCGGCATCCATGCGGAAATGCTGCGGCAGGGCGTGCCCAACGTTTACCTCGACGTCATGTCGTACGTGCCCGCCGACCGTATTCGCGCGGAGTTTCCGGAGATGTACCGCAGCTGTCTCGAGTACGGTATCGACATCACGCGCGACCTGCTGCCCGTGGTTCCTGCGGCCCACTATTCCTGTGGCGGCGTCTGGGTGGACGAGAACGGCGAGTCGACGGTGCAGCGGTTGTTCGCCGTCGGCGAGGTCGCGTGCTCAGGCCTGCACGGAGCCAACCGGCTCGCGAGCACTTCCCTGCTGGAAGGGCTCGTCTGGGGGCACCGTTCCGCGCTGCGCATCGCCGAGCGTCTGGCTGCGGGCAACGGTGCGCGCCTCGACGACATTCCGCCGTGGCAGGCAACGGGTGCGGAGCTGCCCGATCCGGCGTTGATCGCGCAGGACATGAGTTCGTTGCGGCACATCATGTGGAACTACGTGGGCCTGGTGCGCACGACGCGCCGGCTGTTGCGCGCGATCGAAGCCCTGCGCAACCTCGAAGTCGAGGTCGAGCGCTTCTACCGCGCCGCCGCGATGACCGACGACCTGATCGGCCTGCGCAACGCCGTGCGCGTGGCGCTGATCGTGACGCTGGCCGCGTGGGCGAACCCCGAGAGTCGCGGCTGCCACTATCGCGAGTGAGGGTGTAAGAACGGGCAGTTCCGGTGCGACTAAGGTTCGTGCAGCCGCTCTTGCCGGCCGCACGGCAACCGAAAAAACCTCACGACAGGAGCCTGCCCATGGATTCGAGCCCCAAGTTCAAGCGTCCCGCTGCCGCCGTCACGTTCGGCCTCGCGCTGGGCGCCGCACTCAGCCTGGCCGCAGTTGCCGCGAACGCCGCGGACGCCCCGGGCGCCAAGCGCGACAAGTGCTACGGCGTCGCGCTGAAAGGCAAGAACGATTGCGCCGCAGGGGCGAATTCCTGCGCCGGCACGTCGACCGCGGACTACCAGGGCGATGCCTGGAAGTACGTCCCGGCCGGCACCTGCGAAAAGACGGCATCGCCCACTTCGCCGACGGGATTCGGCCAGCTCGCCGCGTTCAAGCCCGCGAAGAAGGGCTGACAGCGATGCAAGCCATCCTGGCACTGTGCGAACGCATTCCACACTCGCTGATCGCGCTGCTCGGCCGGTTCTCGATCGCGGCGGTGTTCTGGAAGTCGGGACAGACCAAGATCGAGGGCTTCGCGCTCGACCTCTTCGGCGGCGAGTTCCAGCTCGGCTGGCCGCGGCTCGCCGAATCGACGGTCCCGCTGTTCCAGGAAGAGTACGCGTTGCCGCTCGTGCCGCCGGCAATCGCGGCCTACGCGGCGGCCACGGCGGAGCACGTGTTTCCAGTGCTGCTGCTGCTCGGGCTGGGTGCGCGCTTCTCGGCGCTCGCCCTGCTCGTGATGACGCTCACGATCCAGGTCTTCGTGTACCCGTCGGCCTATCCCACGCATGGCGTCTGGGCGACCGTGCTGCTGTACCTCCTGGCGCGCGGGCCCGGGCAGTACTCCGTGGATCACTGGCTCCGGTTGCGCTCGTCGTCCGCGGGGGCGCGCGCATAGGCGCGCATCGATTCGCGCAGGAAAGCGGCCTGCCGGCGGAAATTGCGGCACGGACGGCACATGGCGACGTGGACGAGGACGCTCGCCTGCTCGCCGAGCGTCAGCGGACGCTCCAGCTCTTCCGACATCTTCTGCGTGGCTTCGCGACACTTCATCATGGTGCTGCCTCCTGCTCGCCGAACCAGTGCTGCTCCAGGCAACCGCGCAGGCGCAGCCGCGCGCGATGCAGGTTGACGTTGAGGTTGCTGGTGCTGATCCCCACCGCGCGGCAGATTTCCGGGCTCTCGAGTTCGACGAACTCGCGCATCATGAAAACCCGTGCCTGCTGTCCGGGGAGGTGGTCGAGACAAGCCTCGAATACGCGCCAGAACTGGTCGTCCTGCAGCGCAGCGTGCGGATCGCCCCAGTCGGCGGGTGCGGCTTCCCTGGTCCAGTGCCCGTGCCGCTCGAAGAACCCGTCGGGCACCGGATCCGGTTCCGCGTCCTCGACCGGGGCCGCCGCGTAACGGGTTTGCGCCCGCAGCTGGTCCGCAATCTTGTGCCGCAGGATGCCGAAGACCCAGCTGCGATACGCCGCCTTCCCCGCGAACGAGCCCGCTCCGCGCAGCGCCCCGATGAATGCCTCCTGCACGGCGTCTTCGGCAAGGCTCGGATCCGACAGCTGCAGCGTCGCGAACCGCACCATGCGTCGCCGCAGGTCCTCGACGAACTGCGGGTCGTGCAGCGGGTTCGCCACGCTGGCCGACGCGGCCTCCGGGTCACCTCGTTCGGTCATCCGCAGCGATCTCCCCGGGGCCGGACGGTCGCGCCGCTGAAGCCGGCGAGATCGTCACGGGGCCCGCGCATCAGCCCAGGACTCGGATCAGCTCCCGCACGGTCATGCAGACCAGCAGCAGCGACCCGAACGCGAAGACCGTAAACCGTACGACAACTCTGTTGATCGTGGACTGCACCAACGAGTGTAAGACGCGGCTGCCGACGTAGCCCCAGGCAAGGCTCAGCGTTCCCGCGGCGCCGCCGCCCGTGAGTACGATGAAGAACATCAGCGCGTAGAAGATCGTGGGTTGCTCATGGAGGTGGTTGTAATTGTCGGCGACGGACCGGGCGTGTTCTGGCATCCGGTCAGCGTACGTGCCCGGGTGTGCCGCTTCCTGCGGATCGATCCCCGCGCGCTTCATGGCGGGAATGCGCGTGGCATACAGCCAGGCCCACATCACGAGCGTCCAGCCCACGAGCGCCAGGACGGGCAACAGGAATTCAGTGGTGGTCGGCATCGGTCGTCCCTCTCTGTGACACTGTGTTGCGCGGTCTACTTGTCGAGCACTTCGAAAGCCAGCCCGGCGTGCGTCTGCAGGCGTTCGACGATGCGGTCGCCGAAGATCGCTGCGGGCGTCCAGAAACCGCCGGCCACGCTCTCCCTGGGGATGTCGCTCGCCAGGCAGGCCGCCGCCTGGCCAAGCATCCTGGCGGTCGAGCCGTAGCCGGGATCGCGGTCGCCCGTGACGCGCGTGCGCAGGACGTCGCCCTGTTGCGTGCGGCCGAAGAAACGCAGGTCGAAGCCGCCCTTGCGCTGCTCTTCCGGGCTCGGGCCTTCGCCCGGCGCAGGCAGCACGTGCTTCTCGAGCAGTGTGCGCACCGTGCCGATGGAGCCTGCGACCATGAATGCGCCGAGTCCGGCACCGGTCGCCGCGGCCGTCAGTCGGCCGCGCAATCCCCGCCCCGTCAGCACGGCCTCGTCGTACCGGAACTCCGGGCCGTAGGCGTCGTGCAGCAACGCGTTGGTTCGATGCACCAAACGAGGCCACGGTGCCGCCGGAAAAACCGCCACGCATGGAGCGGACACGCATCTTCACGGTCGTGCACGGCTGGCCGAAACGCACCCTGGACTGCTGCTGCAGGTAGTGCACGCCGAGGTCGGACGGAATGGAATCGAACCCGCAGTTGTGCACGATGCGCGCGCCCGAGGCCTGTGCCGTCTTTTCGTACTGGTGGATCATGCGTCGCATCCACTGCACCTCGCCGGTAAGGTCGCAGTAGTCGGTGCCGGTCTCGGCGCAGACGCGCACGAGCGGTTCGCCGTACAGCGCGTACGGGCCCACCGTGGACACGATCGCCCGGGCGCTCCTGCACAGCTGCAGCAGCGAGGCTTCGTCCGCAGCATCGGCTTGCAGCAGCGTAAGCTTGACGGCGCCCTTGCCGAGGGACTTGCGCAGTGCCTCGAGTTTCGGGAGCGACCTGCCGGCCGCGGCCCAGCGCAGCTTGCCGTCGAGGCCGAACTCCTCTATCAGGTAACGGGCAAGGATCTGGCCCACGAAACTGGTGGCGCCGAAGACGACGACGTCGTATGGCTTGGTGGTCATAGGGGCGCCATCTTAGATCAATGTCTCGGTTGCGCCGCGGGTCGGCCTTGCTAGATTCCACGCCAGTGCCAGTCGAACAGGGGGAGAGCTTCATGGCCGCACCGCCCACCATTGACTGGAGCGCCGTCATCAGTGACCCGCGCTTCCAGACGCTGCACCGCAGGAAGCAGGGATTCCTGGCGGGCCTCATGGTCTTCTCGGTGGTGTTCTACTTCCTGCTGCCGATCGGCGCTGCCTATTTCCAGGATCTCTTCCGGATCAAGGTCTGGGGCGTGATCAACGTCGGCCTGCTGTTCGCGCTGACCGAATTCGTCGTCGCCTGGGTGGTCGCGTTCTACTACTCGCGCCGTGCCGGGTCCGAGTTCGACCGCCTCGCGCGCGAGATCGCCGCGGACTATGAGAGAGGGAAGGTGGCGCCATGACTGTCCAGCATCGCAAGGCGCTCGCCTGGGGGCTGGTCGGCCTGGTGCCGCTCGTGTGCACGACGGCCTGCGCACAGGGTGCGGTCATCCCGGAATACCGCTGGCTGACCTTCACGGTGTTCGCCGCCATCATCGCGCTCACCATGTACGTCACGTACGTCGCCGCGAAGCGCGTGAAATCGGCGTCCGACTTCTACACGGCGGGCGGCGGCGTCACCGGCCTGCAGAACGGCTGGGCGATCGCGGGTGACTATCTCTCGGCCGCGTCGTTCCTCGGCATCGCCGGACTCATCTCCCAGTACGGGTATGACGGGTTCATGTACTCGGTCGGCTGGCTCGTGGCCTACATCACCGTGCTGCTGGTGATCGCCGAGCCCTGCCGCAACATCGGGCGCTACACGCTTGCGGACATCCTCGCATACCGCAACAACCCGAAGGCGATGCGCATCGTCGGCGCGCTGTCGGTCATCACGGTGTCGACGTTCTACCTGACGGCGCAGATGGTCGGCGGCGGCGTGCTGGTGAAGACGCTGATCGGCATCGACTACGAAGTGTCCGTGATCGCAGTCGGCGTGCTGATGCTCGCGTATGTGTTGTTCGGCGGCATGGTCGCGACGACCTGGGTGCAGATCATCAAGGCCGTCCTGCTGGTGATCGCGTCGCTGGTGCTCGTGATCCTGGTCTGGTCGCCTTACGGCTTCTCGCTGCCGGCCTTCCTGCAGGACGTCGTGTCCGATCCCAAGGTGCAGGCGAGGGTAGCGACGCTCATCGGCGATCCCGCGAAGACGATGACGCCGGCCGAGCTCGGCCAGCGTTTCCTCGAGCCCGGGCTCTATTTCAAGGCGCCGATCGACCAGGTCTCGCTGGGCATGGCGCTGGTATTCGGCACTGCCGGCCTGCCGCACATCCTGATGCGGTTCTTCACGGTGCCGACGGCCCAGCAGGCGCGCAAGTCCGTCGTGTGGGCGATGGCGATCATCGGCGGCTTCTACGTCCTGACGCTGTTCCTTGGCTTCGGTGCAGCCAGGTTCGTCGGTCCGGCGGCGATCGCAGCCGTCGATGCCGGCGGCAACATGGCGGCGCCGCTGCTCGCGCAGTACCTCGGCGGCGGCACAGGCTCGTTCCCCGGCAATTTCATGCTCGCGTTCGTGTCGGCCGTGGCCTTCGCAACGATCGTCGCGGTGGTCGCGGGGCTCGTGCTCGCAGCGGCATCCGCCATCGCGCACGACCTCTACGTCGGCGTGTACCACGGTGGCGACACCGTACCGCCCCGGCAGCAGGTTCGTGCCGCGCGCATTGCGACCGTGGTGGTCGGTGCCATGGCGATCACGATCGGCATCGCGGCCAAGGGCCAGAACGTGGCGCACCTCGTGGCGCTCGCGTTCGCGGTCGCCGCGTCGGCCAACTTCCCGTGCGTGCTGCTGACGCTGTACTGGAAGCGTTGCAGCACCGGTGGCATCGTCGCCGGCATGATCGTCGGCACGGTGGTCGCGGTCGGGCTCACGCTGGTCTCGCCCAACGTCACTTACCCGAAGGCGGTGCGTGCCGCGTCGCAGAAGGTGCTCGACGGCGAGGCGGACAGGCGCTCGGCGATCGAGCAGGCGCTGCTGTCGACGGACTCGCGGGTCCTCGAAAAGGCAAGAGTCGATCTGACGACGCTCGACAAGGCAGTGACCCGGGCGAAGGACGACATGGCCAGGGTCGAGGGCCAGGAACGCTCGTTCCTCGGCCTCGAGGAGCCGGTGTTCGAGCTCAAGAACCCGGGCATCATTTCCATTCCGGTCGGCTTCCTCGCGGTGCTGTTCGGCTCGTTGCTGTTCCGTGACCGGCGTTCGGAAGAACTCTGGCCGGAGGTGTACGCGCGCCAGAACACGGGCATCCTGGCGTCGAAGGCGTCGGCGCACTAACCCCTAACCGCCAACCCCTAACCCCTTCCTCCCCTTCCCGTGCCCACCCCACCCCTGATCGTCGAATCGACGATCCACTTCCTCAGGTCCCACCTGCCGTTCTCGAGGATGGTGCGGCGCGATCTCGAGTTCATCGCGGAGCGGGGGCGGCTGGGTTACTTCCCGGCCGGCAGCACGATCGTCGATCCTGCCGGCGGCATCGCCGGGCACCTCCACATCATCCAGCGCGGGCACGTGCGAGTCCGCAAGCCGAATGCTGCCGTCGCCGACGAAGTGCGTGGGGTCGGCGAATGCTTTCCGGTCGCGGCGCTCGCGGCCGGCGCGGCAGGCACGCGCATCTTCGAAGCCGCGGAAGACGTCTTCTCGCTGCTGCTGCCGCGCGCCGACTTCGACGCGCTGCGTGAGCGCTCGCCGGAATTCGCGCAGTTCTGCACCGCAGCACTGGCGACGCTGGCGCAGCATGCGCTGGACCAGTTGCGCAGTCACTTCGCACAGCGCGCGCTGGAGCAGCAGACCCTGCTCGAGCCGCTCAAGGCACTGGTGCGGCGCGAGCCCGTGTGCTGCACAGCCGAGGCCACCGTGCGCGAGGCGCTGCAGCGCATGAGTCACGAGGGCGTGCGCACGATTGTCATCGTCGACAGCCAGCGCCGGCCGCTGGGCGTCTTCACGCTGCTCGATCTCATGGAACGCGTCGTGCTGCCCGGGGTCTCGCTGGCAACGCCCGTGCAGCAGGTGATGACCGCGCAGCCGGCGATGCTCGACGAGCTGACCAACGCGCAGGAAGGGCTGGCGCTGATGGCCAGCCGCGGATTTCATCAATTGCTCGTCGTGCGTGACGGTGAACTGGCGGGTATCGTCACGGAGCGGGACCTCTTTGGCCTGCAGCGCATCACGATGCGCAACATCACGCAGTCCGTGCGCCAGGCGCGCGACGTCGCGGGCCTGCGGCACGTCGTCGCCGAGATTGCCGCGCTGGCGGACAACCTCGTTGCCCAGGGCGCGGCCGCCGAGCCGCTGACACACACGATCACCGCGCTCAACGATTCGCTCACGCAGCGGCTGTTCGAGTTGCTGCTGCCGAAATTCCAGCTCGACGACGTGGCCTGGTGCTGGCTCGCGGTCGGCAGCGAGGGTCGTCGCGAGCAGACGGTCGCGACAGACCAGGACAATGCGATCGTGTTCGAGTGCGAGGAGCGTGAGGTGCCGGTCACGCGCGAGCGTTTGTTGCGGTTTGCCGCCGAAGCCAACGCATGTCTCGCCGAGCTGGGCTTCCCGCTCTGCACCGGCAACGTCATGGCCGGTAATCGCGACTGCTGTCTGACCGTCGAAGAGTGGCGCGGGCGCTTTGCGGGCTGGATGCGCGAGCCGACGCCGGAAGCGCTGCTGGCGGCCAGCATTTTCTTCGACTTCCGTCCGCTGACCGGCGATCACACGCTGGCCGGGCGGCTGCGTGGCTGGCTCGACGCCACGAGCGGCGAGAACAAGCTGTTCCTGCGCATGCTCGTCGCCAACGCGCTGCAGGCGGAGCCGCCGCTCGGCCGAGTGCGGGCGTTCCGTACGGACGAAGGCGAGTTCGCCGGCACCATCGATCTCAAGACCCACGGCACGCGCATCTTCGTCGATGCAGCACGGGCGTTCGCGCTCGCGCTCGGCATCGGTGACACCAATACATCGCAGAGGATCCGGATGGCGGGCCGCCGGCTCAAGCGCGACGAACGCGAGATCGCGGCGTCGGTCGCGGCCTACCATTTCCTGCAGTTGCTGCGCCTGCGGGTGCAGCGTGGTGGCCTCGAACTCGGGACGGCGGCGCCCGCAGGTGTGATGGAGCGGTCGCGCAGGGCGCTGAACCGCGTCGACCCGTACGCGTTGAATGAAGTCGACCAGCGCATGCTGCGCGAGGCGTTCCGCCAGGCTCGCGCGCTGCAGACCCACCTCGACCAGGCCGTGGGTCACTGAGCCCGCGATGTTTCCCTGGCAGCTGTCCCCGATGGAAGCGTGGCGGGCCCGCAAGTTGCGGCGCGGCCTCGCACCGTGCGTCCGCGAACGACTCGCGCACGTCCGGCGCGGATCCCGCGAGCATCCGGGACTTGCGCAACCGCTCGCGCTGGCACGTTTCGTCGTGCTCGACCTCGAGACCACCGGGCCGCGCATGTTCGAGGATCGCATCATCTCCCTCGGCGCCGTTGCCGTGGCGGAGCGCACCGTGCGGCATGACGACGCCTTCGAGGCGCTGTTGCGACAGGATCGCTCGAGCGCAGCGGACAACATCCTGGTCCACCGGATTGGCGGCCAGCAGCAGCTGGCCGGCATGGACCCGGTCGAAGGGCTGGTCGCGTGCCTGGAGTTCATCGCTGGCTCGCACGTAGTGGCCTTTCGCGCCGAATTCGACGCGGCCATCTTCGACCGCGAAGTCCGCCGCCGCCTGGGCTTGCGTGCCTGGCCGCGCTTCATCGACCTGGCGGCGATCCTCCCGGCGTTGTTTCCAACGACCGGCAACGACACGCTGGATGACTGGGCGGCCCACTTCGGACTGCCTCCGATTGGCCGTCACCACGCGATTGCCGACGCGTATGCATCCGCGCAGCTGCTCACGATCGTGCTCGAGGCTGCTCCGAGGTTCGGCATCGAGACCGTGGCCGACCTCCGCGATGCCGAGCGGGCGCAACGCTGGCTCGGACGCCGCCGCTGACAGCTGTGGCACTGTGCTGGAATGCTTTACGTGGACCCCGGGCCGGGGCAACATCGGTAGCCATGAAAGACGCGAACTCGGGATGGGGTGCGGCGCCGCTCGGTGCCGTGATCATCGGCCTGGCCGTGGGTGCGCTGGCGGGCTGCGCCAAGCAGGAATCCGCTGCGCCAGCGACGACCGCGGAGGTGGCGAAACCCGCTGCGCCGACGCGCGATCAGTTGCTGGGTGCAACGGTGACAGGGGTGTTAGGTTCCCCGGTCACGTTGACCGCGGGCCTCTATGAGGGGCCGCCGGCGGAGGCGGACGCCGCGTCGAAACCGACGCTCAAGCTCTGGGACTCGACGATCGAATTCGTCGATCTCGATGGCACCCCGCCCGAGGAAGGCGTTGCGGTGCTCACGTCGAGCGAGGGTGGCAGTGGCACGTTCTCGCATCTAGGCGCATTCAGCCTGCAGGACGGCAAAGCGGTCACACTCGGCGTCGCGCCGCTGGGCGACCGCGTGCAACTCTTCCGGTTGTGGCATGAACCGGGCAAGGTGCTGGTCGACGTCGTAGAGCCCGGCGCCGGCGAACCGGCCTGCTGTCCAACGCAGCTGTCGCGCAAGGCCTTCGGCTGGAAAGACGGCAAGCTGCAGCAACTCTCGAGCGCAGTCGTCGGCGGACTGTCGATCAACCTGCTGGCCGCCACGGACTGGATGCTGGTCGAAATGGACGGGCAGCCACTGCCGGCGGGCGCGATGCCGCCGACCGCGTTGATCCAGTACGGCAAGGCGGCTGGATTCTCGGGCTGTAACCGCTACACGGGGCCGATCACTGAAGCGGCGGCCGGCAACGTCAAGCTCGGCGAGCTCGCGGTCACGCGCAAGGCCTGCGATGCCGCCGCTAACGAAATGGAAGCAGCCTTCCTCGACCGGATGCGCGCGACGACCTCGTACCGGTTTGAGGCGGGTCGGCTGCTGCTGGTCGCGCCGCAGCAGGGCAAGACGCCGCGTACCTTGCTGTTCTCGCGCTGAGCAGTCCGCGGTCACTGGACGGTACGGAGGAGCGACTCATGAGCACGCAGCACCCGGCTTCCCGCATGGCCCGCCGGACCAGGGCATCGGCCCTGGCATCTTTCGCCGTCATGGCATGGGGCGCCGCCCAGGTGGCACAGGCAGCGGACTGGGTTTCCATCGCCAAGTCCGACCGGACCGAAGTGTTCGCGAATCCGGCGTCGCTCGGCGTCTCGCCCGCGTCCTGGGTGATCGTGCGGACCAAGCAGAATTTCGTCGAGCCGCAGCCGTCGGCCAGGAAGAACAAATCGTTCCTGTCGGCCCGCAACGAATATCGCGTCGACTGCGCGCAGCGGCGGCTCGCCTACCGCGAAATGGCATCCTATTCGCAGCTCGACCTGCAGGGCGACTCGGTGCAGAAGACGAAGATTGGCGAGAAGAACCTGAAGTGGATGGACGCGCCCAGCGGCACGGTGTTCGGAGCAATCGTCGACTACGCCTGCAAGAACGTGCCGGCCGGCATGCAGCCCGCCACGAAGTAGGCTATTGCTCACGCTCCGGGGCCCCGGGCGTGACCTGTTCACGACCGCGGTTGGAGGTGTATGCGACATCATGAATTCACTGCCGCGGGCACTGGTGGCATCGACCTGTATGCCCAGGCCTGGCTGCCCGAGCTCGCACCGCGCGCAGTCGTCGTGATTGCGCACGGCCTCGCCGAGCACGGCGGTCGCTACGAGACGCTTGCGTGCGAGCTGGTCCAGCGCGACTACGCCGTCTACGCTGTCGATCATCGCGGGCACGGCCGGTCGTCCGGGCCGCGCGCCAACATCGGACGCTTCTCGCACCTCGTCGCGGATTTCTGCGCGTTCACCGGCCACTGCGCGCGCCAGCACCCCGACACGCCGGTGTTCATGCTGGGCCACAGCATGGGTGGCGCCGTTGCGTTCGCCAGCGCGCTGCGCCTGCAGCAGACGCTGCGCGGGCTGGTGCTGTCTGCCCCGGCGCTCGCCGCGGGACAATCGGTGCCGCGGCTGCAGGGGCTGTTCGCGCGGTTGCTGTCGGTCGTCGCGCCCGGCACAGGTGCGCTCACGCTGCCGGCTGACGCCGTAAGCCGCGATCCGAACGTCGTGGCGCAGTACGCTGCCGACCCGCTCGTGTATCACCAGGCGATTCCGGCGCGGACGCTCGTCGAACTGCTCGGCGCCATGAAAGGCTTTCCCGCGAGCGCACCCAGGCTCCGGCTGCCCACGCTGGTCCTGCACGGGACCGCGGACAAGCTGGTGCCGCTTGCGGCGACCAGGCCGGTCTACGAGGCGTTCGGAACGCGCGACTGCGCAGTGAGGCTCTACGAGGGTCTCTACCATGAGGTCTTCAACGAGCCCGAGCGTGAAAGGGTGACGGCGGACCTGTTCCGCTGGCTCGAGTTCTGAGCGCCCGGTCACAGTTTCCAAAAAAGCCTGGCGCGCGTCGTCCGGGAGCGTGTATCGCGCGTAACGTCCCGACGCATGACCGTTTCGCATCGGCTAGTTCCACGACCGGCCACCTCCGCAGCGCTCCTGGCGCTCGGTTGGAGCGCGATCGTGGGTGCCGAACCGCAGACCAGCGTGGCGCGATCCGGCGTCGAGGAAGCCGCGCAGCCGCCGGTTGCAGAAGTCACCTGGTGGCGCGAGGGTGTGGAGCTGCTCGGATCGCTGTGGGAGGACGCACGAACGCACCTGCGTGACGACACTCCGGACTGGCTGCACCATCAAAGCGAGGGACGCTCCTCGCAGCAGCCCGAACGCGATGCAGGCGATGCCTACCTGGTGTTGCAGGACGATCGTCCGGACGGCATGGACCTCGTCACGCTGCGGTATGCCCTGGTGCAACAGGGCGCATTGCAGGCCTACGCCGGCGCCGGTCTCAACCATTCGCAGTTCTACGTCGGCGAAGCGGCCGCGGGACCCTCGATGCTGACGCGCCGCAACCGGCACGCCGCCGTGGGCCCGGCGGCCGAGCTCGGCGCCGAACTCGCGCTGAATTCGCAGGTCAGCGTGAACGCCGACGTCCGCTGGTGTGATCTGGACGAGCGCGCCGAACTGCTGCGTGGCTCGTACGGCCCGGTCGCCGCCGATCGCGTGATGCTCGGCGTCAGCGTCGGGTATCACTTCCGCTGAGGCGCCCTCAGGCTGACGGGATGAACTCCTCGTCGCCCTGCTGAATACGCTCGAACTTCAGGAACTCGTAATAGCCGCAGGTGCGGTCTTCCGGATAGATGCGGCACACCGAGGGCCGTGCCTCGTAGACCGTGCAGCGGCGCTGGTCCCGGTCGAAAAACATGCACGTCGACTTGAAGACGTGGTCCCGGCGATGGCGCAGCAGCTGCTCGTCGAGATCCTTAGTCTGGTAGCTGTAGGTGAACTTGAGCCTGGCAGCGGTCTTGCTGATCCCGAAATGCCTGGCGAGTCGCTCGATGTCGAAATCCCTGACGGCGATACGTGGATAGCTGCAGCAGTAGCCGGGGCATTTCGCGCAGTCGTAGCGCGGCTTGAGGGCTTTTCTTTTCATGCGGGTCGCGGGGCCTCTTGGCGGAGCGCGGCAGTGTAGCGGGGTCGCCCCGCATACGCACCGCTAGGTAGTACCGCGGATTCGCCCGTGGGGGGGCTGCCGGACAATCGAGCCGAGGTGCGCTCGATGGACGTTTCTCCCGCTACCGCACCCGACCTCCAGCGGTCGCCGACGGCGGCATGGCATGCCATGCCGCCCGAATCGGCGGTGAGCGCCTTGCAGACAGACGCGGGCCGCGGCCTGGGCGAAGCCGAGGCCGCGGCGCGACTGCATCGCGACGGTCCCAACATCCTGCCGGCACCGCGGCCGGCGCATCCCGTCCTGGTCTTCCTGCGTCAGTTCCGCAGTCCGCTGGTGTACGTCCTGCTGGCTGCAGCGGTGGTTTCACTCGGCCTCGGGCGCGTGACAGACGCCGGATTCATCGGCTTCGTGCTCGTCGCGAATGCCTTGATCGGCGCATGGCAGGAGCTGCAGGCGGAACGGCAGAGCGCAAACCTGCACGGCCTGCTGCGCGTACGGGCAACCGTCCTGCGCGACGCCGTCGCGCGCGAGATCGACGCATCGCAACTCGTGTGCGGCGACATCGTTGCGCTCGCAAGCGGCGACCGCGTGCCCGCCGACCTGCGCCTGTGCGAAACGCAGGCCCTCGCCGTGGACGCGTCCATGCTCACCGGCGAATCGGTGCCCGTTACGCACGACGCCGCACTCGTCTGCGAGGAATCCGTCCCGGTTGCCGATCGCACCAACTGCGCGTTTGCCGGCACGCTCGTGGTGCGCGGCCGGGCGCAAGGCGTGGTCGTCGCTACCGGCTCTGCCACCGAAGTCGGGCACATCGCGAGCAGGATGACGGGCACGGCGGCAGGCAAACCGCCGCTGACGGTCCGCATGGAGCGATTCAGCCACGCAGTCGCAATCGTGGTGCTGTCCGCTGCGGTGTTGATCGGCCTCGTCGCGGTTCTGTTCCAACACCAGTCGATCTTCACCATGTTCACTTTCGGCGTCGCGCTCGCCGTATCCGCCATTCCCGAAGGCCTGCCCGTGGCGGTGACCATCGCGCTGGCGATCGCCGCGCGCCGGATGGCGAACCGCGGCGCCATCGTGCGGCAGTTGCCCGCCGTCGAGGGGCTCGGCAGTTGCTCGCTCATCGCCAGCGACAAGACCGGGACGCTCACCTGCAACGAACTCACCGCCGTCGAGTTGCGGCTGGCCGATGGCACTCGCTGGCAGGCGACCGGCGCGGGCTATCAGCCGGCCGGCGAGATCAAGCGCGTCGACGACGGCGCCAGGACGGGCGCTTCGGAACTGGCCGCCGCACTGAACATTGCGGTGGCTTGCAACGAAGCGGAGCTGCTCGCCGTCGACGGTGCATGGCGGACTCGAGGCGATCCCACCGACCTCGCGCTGCTGGTGCTCGCGGTTAAGGCCGGCATCGAACGCGCAGCTCTCCTCGCGCAGCGACCCGCCGTCGCGCAGATCGCGTACGAACCCGAGCGACGATTCGCCGCCTCGCTGCATCGGGTTGACGGATCCGGCTGGATTGCCGTCAAGGGCGCACCCGAGCGCGTCTTCGACATGTGCGTGCTCGATCGCGGCCAGCGCGCGTCGCTCGAGCGAGACGTCGACGAGATGGCGCAGCTTGGGCAGCGCGTGCTGGCGCTGGCCGACGGCACCTTCGACGTCGTGTGGGCCACGGCGGCCCTGGACGCTGATCCTGTCGGCCTGCAGTTCCGCGCGCTGGTCGGGCTGATCGATCCGCTGCGCGAGGGCGCCGCCGCCGCAGTGCACCGATGCCGTGAGGCAGGCATCCGCGTCGTCATGGTCACCGGCGACCATCCGCGCACCGCGCTGGCCATCGCCGGCGAGCTCGGCATCGCTGCAGGGCCGGACGAGGTAATGCATGGGTCGGCGGTGCAGCTCGCCTCGCCGGCGCAGTTGAGCGACGACCTCGGGCGAACCAGGGTCTTTGCCCGCGTCACGCCGGAGCAGAAGCTCGCCATCGTCGAAGCGGCGCAGGCGGCCGGGCATTTCGTTGCCGTGACGGGTGACGGTGTCAACGACGCGCCGGCCCTGCGTCGCGCCAACATCGGCGTCGCCATGGGGCGCAGCGGCACCGACGTCGCGCGCGACGCCGCTGACCTCGTGCTCAGCGATGACAATTTCGCGACGATCGTGGCGGGGGTGGAAGAGGGTCGCATCGCCTATCGCAACATCCGCAACGTCGTGTACCTGCTGACGGCCGCCGGCATCGCGGAGGTGATCACGGTCGGACTCGCCGTGCTCGCAGGCTTGCCGCTGCCCTTGCTGCCCGTGCAGCTGCTCTGGCTGAACCTGGTGACGAACGGCGTGCAGGACGTTGGCCTCGCGTTCGAGCGTGGGACCGGCGACGAGTTGCGTGCGCCGCCGCGGCCGAGCCACGAGCCGATCTTCAATCGCCTGATGATCCAGCGCGGTGTGCTGGCCGGGCTATGGATGTCCGCGCTCGGGCTCGCGCTCTATGTCTGCATGCTGAACTCGGGACGGCCGCTGGAGGAGGCTCGCAACGCGTTGCTGCTGCTGATGGTGCTGATGCAGAACGTCGATGCGATCAATGCGCGCTCCGAAACAATATCCGTGCTGCGACTGCCGCTGCGCAACAACCCGGTGCTGCTGGCCGGTGTCGGCGTGGCACTCGGATTGCACGTCGCCGCCATGTACCTGCCGTGGTTGCAGCGGGTGCTGACCGTTGAGCCACCGTCGGTCAGCGACTGGCTATTGCTGCCCGTCCTCGCTGTCTCCCTGCTCGTGCTGATGGAGACGCAGAAGTACTGGCGACGTTCGCGCGCTCAATCGGCCTGAGCGTCGGGCCAGCGCGCGATGCGCAGCCGGCCACCTGTCAGCCTGCCGGGCGTGGTGGCGGTCAGCACCAGTTCAGCCTTGCCGCGGTCGAGTTCGACGTCGCCGAGCCGGATCCAGCGTCGGCCCCAGGTCGAGAGATCGAGCACCGCAATTTCTTCCCGCCGGCCTCGCGCCACCACTGTCGCGCGCGCATCGTGCGCGTTGCCGGGATCGGCGTCGTACCAGAGCGCGAGCTGGTAGCGGCCTGCCCGCGGCACGCGCCATGACCACCGCACAGCGTCGGCATCCCCGTTCGAGGCCGCGAGATACCGGGGCGCGCGACCGGCGCCGCCGTCCAGCTGCAGTTCATGCAGCAGCCGGGCCGTGAAATCACCGAGCTTCGCAACGTCCCAGGGTTCCGGTTCCTTCGAATCCCAGCCGTTGGTGAACGCCGCGATGACCAGTTGCAGGCCGTCCGGCAATTCTGCGTACATGACGTCCTGCAGCGTATCGAAGGCGCTGCCGACCTTGTTCTCGTGCACGGAACCCGGAGGCAGCCCGCCGCCGAGACTGCTGTGACCCGAGAAGGCAGGCCGCCGCAGCAGCGAGCGCATGTAGGCGGTGGCCTGCGGCTCGAGCGTGCCCGTCGCGACGCTGAGCATCATGGCCGCGGCCAGGTCCGTCGTCATCGCGTTGCGACCGAGACGCTGCCACGCGAGCCGTTCCAGGCCGGCGGGTTCCTCCCCCGAATTCGTCGGGTAAGTCTTGGTGAAGAGCCGCTGTGGTCCGAGCAGCCCCGCCGATTCCAGCACGCGTTCCGTGTAGCGCCGCCGCTCGATCCAGGCCTCGGCATCGCCTTCGGCCGCTGGTGCATTCGGGGCGCCGCTGACGCGATCGACGACTTCGCCGGTCGCCACGTTGTCGGAGTCGACGATCATCGGCCGCACGAACTGGTCGAGGCAGTCCGGGGCCGTGCCGCGTTCGTGACACCAGTGGACTGCGCCGACGAGGAAGCCGAGCTTCACGCTGCTTGCCGGGTACGCCAGCCGGTCGCCTTCGACGGCGCCCCGTCGCCAGCGGCCGTCGCGGTCCCGCAGCAGCACGGTCACGTGCATGCGATCGAACGATTGTCGTGACAGGAAATCCGTGCGCGCCCGTTCGACGGCATGTTGCACTCGAGCGTCGTCAATGACCACCGGGGCGATCACTGGTGGCGCAGCGGAAGCCGTCGTGGCCGACGCGCCGGTCGCGACGATCGCGATGCCGACCACGGCGAGTTCGACCGCGACCGCACGACTCATGCGCAGGCGCGACTGCATGACAGCGCCCGTCAGCCACAAGACGGCGATCACCGCGACGGCCCCCGCCACCAGGGGCGGCCCCGCGAGAGCCTCGGCATACCAGAGCAGCAGCATCGAGCCGAGGACGGCCACGGTGATCTGCACGCAGGCGAACGCGCGCACGGGACCTCGCATCGGCGGGTCGTACGTCTGCACCTGCGACAGGTCGAAGTGCGGCTTGTGCCAGGCCACGCCATCCGCGCCGGCCGGTTGCCAGCCGGGTGGCTTCAGCCACACGCGAACCCGGTCGCCCCAGTGCTCGCATTGCATCGACTTGCGCGCCAGGTCTGCATACACCTCGAGGTTGGCCCACAGCGGATCCCACGAGTTGAGCGGCGCGCGCGTGCCGTACACGCAGCGTTCGGACTCGTCGACGAACGTGCCGAAGAGGCGATCCCACGCCATGCAGATGCCGCCATAGTTGCGATCGATGTAAAGATCGTTCACGGCGTGGTGCACGCGGTGGTTCGATGGCGACGCAAACCAGCGGTCGAACCAGCCGAGCTTGCCGATGACCTCGGTGTGGATCCAGTACTGGTAGAGCAGGTCGACGATCGCTGCCACCGCGAACATTTCAGGCGGCACGCCGGCGACGGCCATCGGCAGGTAGAAGATCCAGCTCAGGAACGCGCCGCTGCTGGTCTGTCGCAGCGCCGTCGACAGGTTGTAGCGCTGGCTCTGGTGATGCACCACGTGCGAGGCCCAGAACACCGCGCTCTCGTGACCCAGCCGATGATTCCAGTAATAGCAGAAATCGTAGAAGACGATGGCCAGTGCCCATGCCCACCATTCGTGCGGCCAGGTGCCGAGCGCCACATGCTCGAAGACGAGCGCGTAGACGCCATAGTTGAACACCCGCACGAAGAGCCCGACCACCTGGCTCATCACGCCGAGGCTCAGGCTGTTGACCGCGTCGTTCAGCCGGTAGGCGCCGGTCATGCCGCGGGCGCGCGCCACCAGCAGTTCCAGCGCGATCAGCAGGAAGAACACGGGAGTGGCGAATGCGATGGCCTTGCCCATGCGGCGACCCTAGCTCTCGACGTGCCAGCCGCGCGATCGATCCACGGCCTGTGCCCAGCGAGCCAGCCGGGCGTTCGCCTCGTCGCGCGACATCCGCGGTTCGAACCGTCGCTCGGCCCGCCAGTTCGCCGCGACCTCCGCCGGTGACGACCAGAAACCCGTGCCCAGTCCGGCGAGGTACGCGGCTCCCAGTGCCGTCGTCTCCGTCACCTGCGGCCGCACCACCGGAACGCCGAGCAGGTCGGCCTGGAACTGCATCAGCAGTGCATTTGCGGTGGCGCCGCCGTCCACGCGCAGCTCGATCAGCGGATGGCGAGCGTCACGCTGCATGGCCAGCAGCACCTCGGCGCTCTGGAAGGCAATCGCTTCGAGCGCGGCGCGGGCGATGTGCGCCCGTGTCGTTCCGCGCGACAGGCCGGCCATCGTTCCGCGCGCGTACGCATCCCAGTGCGGGCTGCCGAGTCCGGTGAAGGCGGGTACGAGATAGACGCCGCCGGTATCGGGGACGCTCGCTGCCAGCGCTTCGATGTCGGCCGAGCGTTCGATGATGCCGAGGCCGTCCCGCAGCCACTGCACCACCGCACCGCCGATGAACACCGCGCCCTCGAGCGCGTAACGCAGGTCGGTCGTTTGCCACGCGATGGTTGTCAGCAGCCGGTTGCTGGAGGCGAGCGGTGCCGTACCGGTGTTCATCAGCAGGAAGCAGCCCGTGCCGTAGGTGTTCTTGGCCATGCCGGGTTCGAAGCACGCCTGGCCGAACAGCGCGGCCTGCTGGTCGCCGGCGATCCCCGCAATCGGTATCGAGTGCGTGCCCAGCGTGGCGACCGGCGCGTTCCGCGTGAGCGACGACGGCACGACCTGCGGCAGCACGGCGCGCGGAATGCGCAGCCGCTCGAGCATGAAGTCGTCCCACTCGGCGCTCGCCACGTTGAGCAGCAACGTGCGGCTGGCATTGGACACGTCGGTCACGTGACGATCGCCATGGGACAGCTTCCACACCAGCCAGCTGTCGATCGTGCCGAACGCGAGTTCGCCGTCTTCCGCGCGCCCCCGCGCGCCCGGCACGTGGTCGAGCAGCCATGCCAGCTTGGTGCCGGAGAAATAAGGGTCGAGCAGCAGTCCGGTGCGCCGGGCGACCTCGGCCTCGAGACCCTCGGCCTGCAGTTGCCGGCACAGGTCGGCCGTGCGCCGGTCCTGCCAGACGATGGCCGGCGCCAGCGGCCGGCCAGTCCTGCGGTCCCACAGCAATGTCGTCTCACGCTGGTTGGTGATGCCGATGGCCGCCACATCTGCCGGCGTCGCGCGCGCCCGCACGAGCACTTCCGTGATCGTCGCTGCCTGCGTCGCCCAGATCTCTTCCGCGTCGTGCTCGACCCAGCCGGAGCGTGGAAAGTGCTGCGTGAATTCGCGCTGCGCCGTCGCCACCGGCGCGCCGGCGGTGTCGAACAGGATCGACCGCGAACTGGTGGTGCCCTGGTCGAGCGCGAGGATGAACTGCGGCATGCGGGTACCTGCGGAGGCGAGACCTGATTCTAGATCAGCACGCCCCGCATTGCGCTCCGCGCGACGGTTACGCGATGATCCGGCGATGACACAGGCCGACGGCGTCGCGGAGTTCACCCTCAAGGCCATCGTCGTCGGCGTCGTGCTCGGCATCGTGTTCGGCGCCGCCAACGCCTACCTCGGCCTGCGGGTGGGCATGACGGTGTCGGCGTCGATTCCCGCCGCCGTGATGACCGTCGCGGCGTTCCGGCTGTTGCGGGTGCGCGGCACGATCCTCGAAGCCAATCTCTCGCAGACGGTCGCCTCGGCCTCCACGTCGCTCGCGACCGGCACGATTTTCACGATTCCCGCGCTGTTCCTGTGGGGTGCCACGCCCCCGTACCTGCAGGTCGTGGCGCTTGCGTTTCTCGGCGCGCTGCTGGGCATCGCGGCGATGGTGCCATTGCGGCGGCTGCTGATCGTCAAGGCGCATGACGAGTTGCCGTACCCGGAAGGCACCGCCTGCGCCGAAGTGCTGCGCGCCACGGTGCACGAATCCAGCGGTGCGGCACGGGCCAGCGCGTGGATCTTCCGCGGCATGGCCGTGGGCGCCGCAGTGAAGGTCGTCATTTCGCTGGCTTACCTGTTGCCCGGCGAAATCGGTTTCGCCTTGCCGGTCCTGCCGAAGGCGGAACTCGCGCTCGAGATCGCGCCGGCGCTCCTCGGCGTGGGTTACATCCTCGGTTACCGCCAGGCGGCCGTCTGTGTGGCTGGCGCGCTGATCTCGGCTGTCGTGATCACTCCGCTGATCGCCTGGATGGGTGCGGCGATGACGCAACCGCTCTATCCGGAAACGCAGCGGCTGATCGTCGACATGGATGCCGGCGACCTCTGGTCGCGCTACGTGCGCTACATCGGCGCCGGCGCAGTGGCCACCGCGGGCATCCTCACGGTGCTGCGTGGCCTGCCGACGATGCTGGACGCGTTCACGTCCGTCGCGCGCGGCATGCAGGACAGCGACGCGCGTGCCGGCCGAGCGACGGTGCGGACGGACCGGGACCTGCCCGGCAGCTTCGTGTTCGGCGGCGTGGCGCTCGTCGTGTTGACCGCGGGCCTGGTGCCCGGCGTGTTCGCGGGCGAGATGGCGCCGCTGCAGCGTGCGATCCTCGCGTGCGGCGTCGGTGTGTTCGGCGTGCTCTTCGTCGCGGTGGCGGCCCGCATCGTCGGCATCGTGGGCGTCTCGTCGCAACCCACGTCGGGCATCGCGCTGGTGACGCTGCTCGGCACCGCGTCGGTCTTCGCAGCCGCCGGCTGGGTGAACCTCGACGCGCGTGCAGGCGTGCTCACGGTCGGCACGATCGTCGCGGTGGCGGCGAGCAAGGCCGGCGACATCTCGCAGGATCTCAAGACCGGATGGCTGGTCGGCGCCACGCCGGCCCGCCAGCAGCTCGGCCAGCTCATCGGCGCAGCATTCGCCTGCTGGGCCGTTGCAGCGACCGTGATGCTGCTCGGCAACGCCTACGAATTCGGTTCGCAGGAAATCCCCGCGCCGCAGGCGACGCTGATGAAGACGATCATCGAGGGCGTGCTGGCCGGAGCGCTGCCGTGGGACCTGGTGCTGACCGGCGCCGGGCTCGCGGTCGCTGCGATGCTGTGCGGCGTGTCGGGGCTCGCATTCTCGATCGGGATCTACCTGCCGCTCGCGACGATGGCGCCGCTGTTCGTCGGCGGATGCGTGCGCGCGCTGGTGGAGCGGAGCCGCGCACCGGGCGCGGCGAGCGAAAGCGACACTGGAATCCTGGCCGCGTCCGGCCTCGTCGCCGGCGAAGGTCTCGCAGGCGTCGCCATCGCGGGTCTCGTTGCGGCGGGCATTGCGCCGAAAGCGATCGATCCGCGCCTGGGAGGACTGGCCGGCGAACTCGGCGCGCTGATCATCGCGCTCGCGATCTGCTATTTCCTGCTGCGCGGCGGGCGACAGGGCGCGTCCGCCCGGATCGCCTGAACCCGTCGCACATCGCCGTCGAGCCGGGACGCACGCGCGTCAGTGCTGCGAGAGCCACTCGTCCAGGACCTTCTCGCTGCCCGCGGCCAGGTGCACACCGAGCTTGCTGCGGCGATACAGCACGTCCTGTGCCGTGCGGGCGAACTCCGCCGCGCGCAGATAGTGAATCTCCTGCGCGTACAGGCCGGGCAGCACCTCCTCGCCGAGATCCGCGACCGTCGTGCACCCGGCGAGCATCCGGTCCATGCGCGTGCCGTACGCACGTGCGTAACGGTGCAGCAGCGCGGGCACCAGCCAGTCGTAACGTGCACCCATCTGCGCCAGGAATCCCTCGAAGTCGGCGTCGGGCAGGTCGCCGCCCGGGAGCGGTGCCGCAGCGGTCCAGGCACCCGACGCGTTGCCGAGCGCCGGGGCCAGCATGTCGACCACCGTTTCCGCGAGCTTGCGGTACGTGGTGAGTTTGCCGCCGTACACGGACAGGAGCGGCGGACCGGAGCGATCGAAATCGATGACGTAGTCGCGCGTGACGCTTTTCGGATCGTCCATGGAAGCGGCCAGCAGCGGGCGCAGGCCGGCAAACGTCCAGACGACGTCGTTCACGCCGAGGTCGCGCTGGAAGTACCGGTTGGCCATCTCGAGCAGGTACGCCTGCTCGGCGGCGACGATCGCGGGCTGCGCGAGGTCGCCCGTGTACTCGCTTTCCGTCGTGCCGATCAACGTGAAATCGCCTTCGTACGGCAGCGCGAAGACGATGCGGCCATCGGGTGCCTGGAAGATGTACGCGAACTCGTGATCGAACAGCTTGCGCACGACGATGTGGCTGCCGCGGATCATGCGCGGATGGTGCCGGGCAGGCTTCGGCGTGCAGCGGTCGAGGAAGTCCGCGACCCACGGTCCCGCTGCATTCACCACGAGCCGCGCGCGCAGCGTTCGTTCGCGGCCGTCGGTTGCGCGCAGCGTCGCGATCCACTGCGCGCCATCAGGCTGCAGGCCGACGCAGGCCGTGCGCGTCAGCACCTCGGCGCCGCGCTCGAGCGCATCGATGGCATTGGCAACGACCAGTCGTGCGTCGTCTACCCAGCCATCCGAGTACTCAAAGCCCTTGCGGTAATGCGTCTCGAGCGGCTTCCCGGCGGGATGCGTGCGCAGGTCGATCGTCTTCGACGCCGGCAGGTTCCTGCGCCTGGCGAGGTGGTCGTACAGGAACAGGCCGGCGCGGATCATCCACGCGGGCCGCAGGTGCGAGTCGTGCGGCAGCACGAAGCGCAGCGGCCAGGACAGGTGCGGTGCGGAGGCGAGCACCACCTCGCGCTCCTGCAGCGACTTCCGCACCAGTCCGAAGTCGTAGAACTCCAGGTACCGCAGCCCGCCATGGACCAGCTTGGTGCTGGCCGATGACGTGTGCGATGCCAGGTCGTGCTGCTCGCAGAGCACCGTGCGCAGCCCGCGTCCCGCCGCGTCGCGCGCGATGCCCGCGCCGTTGATGCCGCCGCCGACGACCAGGACGTCGCAGGAACCGCTCACGGTCGTCAACGGTAGAGCAGCACGGATGCGCGCTGCTCGTTCCACGCGAGTTCGTCTGCGCGCGCGAGGGTTTCGAGGTCGCCAGGGAGCGCCGCGCGATCGTCGACCCACGTGCGCAGCAGTTCACTGCCGTTGATCAGGTCGATGGCCAGCCGGCCGCTTTCGTACTCGTACGGGAAGTCGCGCCACAGGTCGTACCCTGGCTGCAGGTTGCGCAGCGCCTTGAGAGCCAGCGCCTGCAGGCGCCAGGGACGGAAGGACGCGTGATCGTACGAACCGTCTTCGACGTGCGTCTGCAGGCCTGCGCAGAGCAACCCCCGGTGCTTGTGGAACGTCGGCTCGAACCAGCAGGGACGCAGCCGGCAGCCCGTGAGCCACTCGGGGGCGGCACGGTGCATTTCGGCAACGATTGCGCCGATGTCGAGGCCGGGCGCGCCGAACAACTCGAGCGGACGCGTGGTGCCGCGACCTTCGGAAAGCGTGGTGCCTTCCAGCATCACGGTGCCCGGGTAGCAGCGCGCCATCGAGAGGTTCGGTGCGTTGGGGCTTGGGTTGATCCATGACCGCTCACCGAGCGGCCAGCCGAACCCCGGCGCGGATTCCGGCCGCCACCCCGTCATTTCGACGACGCGGTAATCGACCTCGAGATCGAAGCGGCGAATGAACCAGCGGCCCATTTCGCCGAGCGTCAGCCCGTGCCGCATCGGCATTTCGCCAGCACCGACGAAGCTCTCCCAGCCAGGCCGCAGGCTCAGGCCCTCGACGGGGCGGCCGATCGGGTTCGGGCGGTCGAGCACCCACACGCTCTTGCCGCGCCTGGCCGCCGCTTCGAGTACATAGCGCAGCGTCGTGATGAAAGTGTAGATGCGGCAGCCGAGGTCCTGCAGGTCGACGAGCAGCACGTCGAACGTGTCGAGCATCGCGTCCGTGGGGCGCCGCACCTCGCCGTAGAGGCTGAAGACCGGTATGCCAAGCTGCGGATCGTGGAAGTCGGGCGACTCCACCATGTTGTCCTGCTTGTCGCCACGCAAGCCGTGCTGCGGGCCGAAGGCGGCAGTGAGTCGCACGTCGTCGAGCGCGGCCAGCGCATCGAGCGAATGCGTGAGGTCGGCCGTGACCGAGGCCGGATGCGCGAGCAGTCCGACGCGGCGGCCGCGCAAGTCCTGGCGCAGTGCGGGATCGGCGCAGAGCCGGTCGATACCGAACTTCACGAGCCCGGGTTCCGCACGGCTTCGCGCAGCAGGTCCGTCGAACCGGCCGGTTGCTTGCCGACCTGGAGCACGAAGCTGAGCCGGTGATGGAAGTCGGGCAGCGCCGAAGGATGCGTGAGCGCCCAGTACGTCAGGCGGCCATCCTTCTCTTCGACGACGGCCGCAGCGCCGGCACGCAACGGCAAGCCCGGTTGCGGCACCGGCAGTTCGGCGAGATAGGTCACGGCCGTAAGCACCAGTCCCCGCTGTGTGGGCCGCACTGCCACGCGCGGCGGCCGCCGTACTTCGATCGGTGCCATGCCGCGCCGGTAGCCGACGAATCCGTACATCGCCCACGCGGTCGACGGCGAGAAATTGAGTTCGCAATACGCCTCACTGTCGGGCAACGCGACGAAGACCTCGAAACAGGTGTGGCGCCACAGTTCGTCGGTGCGCGCGGCGGGGCGCGGCGGCGGCAGCGCGACCTGCGACATGTCGGCGTCGAGCACGAACCGCACGGCAAGCTTGCCCGCTCCGCCGATGCGCGCGCTGGCAGTGATGCCACGCACCGCGTTGCTCGGACTGGAGGGATGACAGGCCAGGGCGACCGTCTGCGGCTGTGTTCTTCTCATTGGAACGATTCTAATGGGACCGGCTCAGATTGGCTCGATCAGACTCGGGTCCGGTCACTCATCGGGGACGCGATGCTAGCAGTTCGCGTCACCGGTCTGCAGGGTGGCACCGCGCTAGGATAGGAGGCGGATCCGGATTACCGTCAGGGAGCGAAGACCCGGCATGGGAGCATCGATCGTCGTCTGCGCGCTGGCGGTGGCGGGATTGCTCTTCGCGGAGCGGCGCGAATCGCAGGCCGGCAAGTGGTTCACGAAGCCCGTCGCTTCTGCGGCATTCATTGCCGTCGCCGTGTTCGCGGGCGCCCTCGACTCGGACTACGGGCGGCTGATCCTGCTCGGCCTCGGCCTTTGTCTGCTCGGTGACGTCCTGTTGATCCCAGAGGGCCGTCTCGCGGTGTTCCGGGCCGGCGTGTTCGCGTTCCTCGCGGGGCACGTCGCGTTCGCAGCCGCATTCCTGACGCAGCCGCGCAGCATGCCCTGGCTGGCGGTCGCGGTCGTGGCACTCGCCCTGGCGCTGTCGGGCGTCTGGCGCTGGCTCAGCCCCAGCCTGCCGGGGGACATGCGTCTGCCGGTGCAGGCCTACTTCGTGGTCATCGGCGTCATGACTGCACTGGCCTGCGCAGTGAGCGGGGCGGGCGGTCCACCCGTCGTTGCCGCAGGGGCGATCGCCTTCACGGCTTCCGACATCTCGGTGGCTCGTGATCGCTTCGTCCGCCAGGAGTTCGTCAATCGCGCGTGGGGCTTGCCGCTGTATTACCTGGCGCAGGTGCTGCTGGCGCTCAGTCCGTCGTTGATCGGCGGCTGAGCCGCCGCGACCCGAACGATGCTGCAATCCGACGAATCCCTGCCTGGCGTGACGCGCGTCCCTGCGCCGTGGTCGCTGCGCGGGCACGCGTGGCTGGTGGCGCTGCGACTGCCAGCCGGGGACCCGGCACGGACGGCCTTCGTGCCCCCCGATCTGCGTGCAACGGTGAAGGCGGCGTTCTCCGTGCTGATGTGCGTCGTCTACGACGAGGCGCCGTGCGGGCCCTACCGCGAGCTGCTGTTCATCCCGGGCACGATGAATTTCGGCGATGCGCGCCACCCCTCGATCAGCCGCATCCTGGTGTCGACCTGGGACAGCGTCGCGAACGGCCGCAGCAACTGGGGCATTCCGAAAGACCGGGCCGACTTCGAATGGGTGCGCAGCGAAGACGGCGACCACTGGCGCGTCGCGAGCGGCGGCCGGGAACTGTGCTCGCTCGAATTCACCGCACCGACGGGCGTGCGGCTGCCGCTCAGGACAGCATGGGTGCCGCGCAAGCTCGGCACCCTCGCGCAGCGGCTGGACGGCCGGACGTACTATTACCGTCCGGAAGCCACGGGTGGCCTGCGAATGTGCCGGTTGCGCCAGTGGCGATTCGACCCGGAACTGTTCCCGGACCTGTCCCGCGCAACCGTGCTCACGGCCCTGCGCATCGAGGATTTCAACATGGCCTTCCCGGTGGCGCGGACCATCGGCTGAAGGATCGTCGCGCTGCGCGATGCAGTGCGCTCCTGTCGCCACGACGACTGATCGCGCCGCTCGAGACAGGGCGGGTCGCGTCCGTGTGAGCCCGCCCTGAATCGATGAGTGTCCTGCTCGTTCAACCCACGTCGCGCCTGGCGCCCGTCGCGTGCAGTGCCTGCAGTTCGCGGCTGCCGATCTTGTCGACAGCCCGGTTCAACGCTTCGTCGTAGCACGTGCGGTACTGCATCCGGCGTCGCAGGTCCCGCGAATCCGGCTCCCTGCCGCACGCGCGTTCCGCGGCTGCCGACAACCGCGCATACAGCACCTTGTTGCCGGCGATGCCGTTGAGGTCGAGGTCCGAGTACTGCACGACGACGCTGTCGTAGCGGGGGCTGGCCCTCGCTGCGTCGCCAGCCTGTGCCGTCGCGGACATTCCGGCCGTCGCCGCCAGGGCGATCATCACGACGAGCATCCGGGTCTTCTGCGTGTTCGTCTGCATGACGTTCTCTCCTGAGTGTGTCGATCGATGCGCTTCCATTCACCGCGCATTGATTTTGACGCAGCGGCCACGCGATTTGCGGTCGCTTCGTCGCGCGGAGCAGGCGACTCGTCGCACGCCGGTCTGCTAAGGTTGCTCGCGCCGCCGCTGCGGCAGGTGTCGATCCATGCTCACGTTCAAGATCGCGTACACGGCATTCGTCCTGCTCGTGGCTGTGATCTGGTGGCGCCACTACAGCTGGCGCAACTTCCTGTGGTTCTCCGACATCGCGTTCATCGGCGCGGTGCCCGCGCTCTGGCTGCAGAGTTCAGCGCTGGCGAGCGTGCTGGCCGTCGCGGTGCTGCTGCCCGAGATTCTCTGGAACGTGGATTTCGTGGCGCGGCTGGCGTCGCGACGCCGCATCACGGGCCTGACGGATTACATGTTCGAGCCCGGGCGTTCGAGGCTGCTGCGTGGCCTGTCGCTGTTTCACGTGCCGTTGCCGCTGGTGCTGCTCTGGATGGTCCGTGAATACGGGTACGACGCCCGGGTGGGGCTCGCGGGCGCCGTAGTGCTGGCTGCGGTAGTCCTGCCGTGGAGCCGCGCGGTGAGCACGCCTGAGCGCAACATCAACTGGACCTACGGGCTGGGTGCGCGCCGTTCGTCGGCGTCACCGGCGGTTTACGTGACGCTGCTCTTCTTCGCTTTCGTCGTGTTCGTCTTCGTGCCGACGCACGCGCTGCTGCAGGCGCTGTTCGGCGTGCGGTACTGATCCCGACTCACTGTGCCGCAGTCACGTCCGTCGCTGGCGCAGGATTCACGGCACGGATCCAGTCTTGCATCGCGCGCGGCTTGCGGTCGCCGAGCCATGCGAAGACCAGCGAATGCCATGCCACGCGCTGCACGTAGGCGCGAGTCTCATTGAACGGGATGTTCTCGACCCAGACGTCGAGATCCATCGGCGCCGCGGGCAGCCAGCGCCTCGCGGCGTTGGGGCCGGCGTTGTAACCCGCGGAGGCGAGTGCCGTCTCGCCTTCAAAGCGCTGGACCAGGCTCGCCAGGAACGCGGACCCGAGCGGGATATTCACGGACGGCTGCACCAGCTGGGCGCGCGTCGGCACGGGCAGGCCAGTGCGTCGCGCGGTCACGCGCGCCGTCTCGGGCAGTAACTGCATCAGTCCGATCGCGCCGGCACCCGACGCCGCGTCGGCCCGGAACAGGCTCTCCTGCCGGATGATGGCGTAGATCAGTTCCTCCGGCAGTCCCGTGCGCCGGCTGGCGCTGCGTACGTCGGCGTCGAAGGGC
>Ga0224505_10000072_pt1 | contig 74453 bp, 66 predicted proteins | sample SF_Jan12_sed_USG_FD_169102 | JGI IMG/M metagenome (GOLD analysis project Ga0224505, IMG submission 169102) | Sediment microbial communities from San Francisco Bay, California, United States - SF_Jan12_sed_USGS_4_1 | ecosystem: Environmental > Aquatic > Marine > Sediment | place: USA: California...
ACCTCATCACTAATTTTTAAACTTCAGTCCGATATTACAAAAAAGCGTGAGTAGATCCATTACCATTCGTGTAACCCATAATATCGCCATGCCAGGGGACCTCCCCGATTAATGGCGACATGACGATTAAGTACTGTGCCCCGCTGCTTGCAAAGGGTCGATTACATAGGAGAAGCGTTGCGGCGTGGGGATCCGCACAACAAGACAGGTTGTCTCGGTGGTTAATCTTCCCCAATAAGCAAAATGTTTTCTAGCATTGCCTGCTTAAACCGATAAAGAAATTCGCTGTCAATTCACTTTCAGCATCGGTCCGACTACATCGCCAATTTTATTTTCTCCTTCATAATTGAGACCCAGAAAAGCGGCCAATGTTTTGGCTAGCTGATTCTGATAATACTGGGAGCCCCCCCTCATTTCACCCAACGGCGGCGTATCAGGTCCGAGAACGGCAAACCATATTTGATCGGCCACAGGAATCTTTTGTCCGTGTGATTTCCAGTCAACGGCATTTAATCCACGGCCGTGATCGCTTGTGATAAGCAGTGTCGTTTTGTTTTTGTACTGCATATCCGATTGCAGGTACGACCACAGCTCTGCAATAAACCCGTCGGTATAATGGGCCGAATTCAAGTACGCTCCATACTCCCCGCGGTGCGCAAAGTCATCCGTTTCATCAAAGGCAAAGTACATAACATTCGGTTTGTTCTTTTTCATGTACTCCATTCCATAATAGAAGGTAAACGCATCCAGTCGGACATCACCTAATGGATTTGGCAGACTCATGATCAATTTATTCATCATTTTTTCGCTTTCGGTAAGTTTCTCACCCTTCACTTCAGCAACATTCGTGCTGACAAAGACACCGCTGCGTTTGTCGTTGATGATATAGGGAAAAACATCCCAGGAAGTGAAAGCAGCAACCTTACCCTTAAAGGCAGACTGGCTGTTTATAAACTCCAGCACATTGGTATTGGGATTATATATTTTGTCGTTCGAATGAATCCGTTCGTTGTCTGCTTTACCAGTGAGAATCTCGCTGTATCCGGGATAGGAAAACAATTGATCATTAGTAACATTCACCATACTCCCTAATGCCCGGTTGCCATACAATTGACCATGGGTAGCAATTGTATTCCAAAAGAACGGAAGCAAAGACTTCCTCCGTTCCGCTGTTGCATTGCGCCAGTACTTTTCCTGTATCTTGGGGTCTTTGAGATTTTGTTGTTGCCGCATGAAGGCGGAGTCACCGCCATTAAAAACTTCCTGCCAGCGGAAACCGTCGAGTGTAATCAGTACAATGTTTTCAGTTTTCGTTTTTGTTTGCGCGGCACCATTAAGAACACAAACGGAAAACAGAAGGGCAAAGTATTTCTTCATATACATACTATATTGGACATTAATTTTAGAAACAAATACTAAAAATAGATAATTCGTTACACAACGTTTCGCAAAATTAAATTGCGCTTATCTAGTGCGTAATATAAGCCACGAAAATAAATATTCCGCGCAAACAGTTCAATCGCAATAGTTTTTTCGTGCTTAAGGATGCACCCGTGATTATTAGGGCCTACCCACCTTCAGGTATTTTCAGCAAAATCCAGAAGAACACAATTGCCTGTCAACACGACCGCAAGGTCAACGATAGTGTCCTCCCGGCACAGTGCAGCCTCTAAGAATCTTATTAAAGCGACCTTTCTTGCCACTTGACGATGCGTAATCAAGTTTATCCATGGCTGCGCTGGGGTCCTATTTTACACCTTTATGATTTTATTAGAATTGTGATTTGGCTTTTTTCTTGCAACTTTAAACCCGGATATTTCAACACAGGCAAAAAACAATGTGGACCAATTTTCATACGCACAACAACTATTGCGATGGTAAAGGCACGTTGGAAGAATATGTTAAACTGGCAAAGGCAAAGAAGATGCTTGGCTTGGGGTTTTCGTCTCATGCTCCACTACCTTTTCCGCGCAGTTGGTGCATGAAACCCGAAGATCTGCCAAGCTATCTGCGCGACATTGCATTGCTAAAATCAACCACTCCGGAAATTGAAATTTATACAAGTCTTGAAATCGATTTCATTCCCGGCATAATTTCACCTGATCAGTACAATGATCAGCTCGATTATACTATCGGATCGATTCACTTCGTTGAAAATTTATCAAACGGAACACCGTGGGAAATTGATGGACCCCACGCACTGTTTTTAGAAGGTCTTGAAAATATTTTCCATGGTGAAATACGCGAGGCAATAATCCGGTATTTCGAATTAACCAGGGAAATGATAGAACAATCGAATCCTACCATTATCGGCCATCTCGATAAAATAAAGATTCAAAATCCGGGGATGAAATTTTGGAACGAACAGGATCAATGGTATCAATTGGAGATCGCGAAAACAATTGACCTTATCGCCGACTCCAACGCAATCGTAGAAGTAAATACACGCGGGATTTATCAGCAGAAATCATTAACAACATACCCCAGTCCGTGGGTTTTGGAACTCGTTCACAAAAAAAATATTCCCATCACGTTGAGTTCTGATGCACACCATCCAAATGACATCATCAATCAATTTCCCGAAACAGCCAGGCTACTTTTGGATATCGGGTTTAAATCTATTACAATTCCAAACGAAGGGAATTGGAGACCGTTTTTATTTAACACGCATGGAATTATCCACTGAGTCGCCTATCACACGATGGTTAAAAAAAACAAATGGCTTTTGGTTTGCATTGTATGCTACATTCATGGCGTTCAGCCTGTATACATGCGTGTTTGCATTTCGTAAAACTTTCTCTGTAGCTACATTCGACAACATTAGCTATTGGGGTGTCAGTTACAAAGTGTGGTTGGTTACTTTCCAGATGGTAGGCTATGGACTGTCAAAGTTTGTTGGGATCAAATTTATTTCAGAATTAAAAGCCAGTTCCCGAGCGGGCGGAATTTTGCTCATGGTTATCATAGCCGGAATATCCTGGTTGTTTTTTGCTTTGATCCCCAGGCCATACAACATCATCTTTCTTTTCACAAATGGCTTTCCGTTAGGCATGGTATGGGGAATGGTCTTTGGCTACCTGGAGGGCAGAAGGTTTACCGAAGTCCTTGGCGCGGGCTTATCCGTTAGCTTTATTTTTTCTGCCGGCTTCGCAAAATCAGTGGGCGGCTTTATCATGCGCGATTGGGGTACTGCAGAAAAATGGATGCCGCTGGTATCAAGTTGTTTATTTCTGGGGCCGCTTATCTTTTTTTTGTGGCTGTTGGATAAACTGCCACCGCCTTCTGTTATAGATGAAGAATTGCGAACCAGGCGACAGCCAATGCATGCAGCCGAGCGGAGATCATTTGCCCGGAACTTTTGGCCGGGCATAGTTCTGTTCACATTGTCTTACATGCTGCTGACTGCTTTCCGTGATTTTCGCGACAACTTTTCCGCTGAGGTATGGAAAACCTTAGGATACGGAGACTCACCTGAGATATTCACCGCAACAGAAACGCCCATCTCCATTGCCGTGCTGATCGTAATAGGCAGTCTTATGATTATCAAAAACAATAAACATGCGCTGATGGTAAACCACGTTATTATCTTTCTGGGTATGATCCTGGTTGGGGTAAGCACGTTTTTCTTCGAACGGCAACTGATCAGTCCGCCGGCCTGGATGATATTAATGGGGCTAGGGCTTTATCTCGGATATGTACCTTTCAACAGCATTTTCTTTGATCGCTTACTTGCTGCGTTCAAGTATGCAGGAACAGTGGGTTTCCTGATGTATGTAGCAGATTCGTTTGGGTATCTGGCCAGTGTCAGTGTTATGTTCTTCAAAGAATTTGGCTATGCTGAAGTTAGCTGGCTGGACTTTTTTATTTCGACAGGGTATATTATTTCTGTTGCTGGAAGTACACTCATTGCCGGTTCCATGCTGTACTTTCATTACAAGCACAAAGAAAAACAGGCAGAGGATGTTAAGGCTTAGCCATCCCGGTAATGCCAGTTAGAGGCTAAAACCCAAAATAGCTTTTCGCATTACCATAACAGATTGCCTCGACCATTTTTCCGATTCCGTCATCATCCGGAAGCTCACCTTTCTCAATGTCAGTTCCGAGCAGGTTGCAAAGAATTCTGCGAAAATACTCGTGGCGAGGGAATGAAAGAAAGCTGCGCGAATCCGTAACCATTCCGACAAATCTTGAAAGTAGCCCCATATTTGAAAGTGCATTCATTTGATTTTCCATGCCAATCTTCTGATCCATAAACCACCAACCGGAGCCAAATTGCATCTTGCCCGGGAACGAACCATCATTGAAATTTCCCATCATCGTGGCGATAAGTTCATTGTCAGCCGGGTTGATATTATAAATAATTGTCTTCGCCAGCTGGTTCGTATTATCCAGGTAATCAAAAAACCGGGCCATGGATTGTGCTTGCGGAAATTCGCCTATAGAATCAAATCCTGTATCCGGTCCGAGTTCACGCAACATGCGTGTGCTATTGTTTCGCAAGGCTCCCACATGAAATTGCTGTGCCCATCCTTTGCCATGATACATACGACCGAGATTAATCAATACAGCACTTTTGAATGAGTTAGTCTCCTGAGGATCAAGTTCCTTTCCTGAAAGCAATTTGGTAAACAGTATCCCCGCATTTTTTTCAGCGTCGGCTTCAAAATACAATCTTTCCAGTCCGTGATCTGAAGCCCTGCATCCTAATTTGTGAAATTCATCTACACGATTTTGAAGGGCCTGCAGCAAATCGTCAAATGTTTTGATGGAAGTTCCAGCAGCGGCCGAAAGTTTATCGAGGTATATTCTGTAATCCGGGATATTGTTTGTAGTAAATGACTTATCCGGCCTAAAGGTGGGGAACATTCGGAATTTTGCCTTTTGTGCAGCAAATTCCCTGTGATATTCCAATGAATCAATTGGATCATCTGTAGTGCATATAACCTCAACTTTGTGTTTCAATAACAAATGTTGAACGGAAAAATCGTCCTGTTGCAGCATGGCGCTGCAAGTATCATAGATTTCCTTGGCGGAGGATTCATCCAGCAGCGTATTTACCCCGAAGTAATTTTTCAATTCGAGGTGCGTCCAGTGGTATAGTGGATTACGCATGGTATACGGTACTGTCTCTGCCCACTTGGTAAATTTCTCAAAAGGTGACGCATCCCCGGTACAGTAGCGCTCGGGTATTCCATTCGTACGCATGCCGCGCCATTTGTAGTGGTCCCCCTCCAACCATATTTCCGTCAGATTCTTAAATTTCCTATCCTGGGCAATATCCTGAGGCGAAAGATGATTGTGGAAATCGATTATTGGCATCCTGGCCGCATGATTTTCATAGAGGTGAATGGCCGCTTCTGTTTCCAGCAAAAAATCGTCTCCTAAAAAGGTCTTTTTCGTTTCTATCATAACAGAAATATTATTTTTCCTTTAGCATATGTTGAATACCGGTTTGTAATCCCCGCAATTCAGCAAGTCCCCGAAGCCGGCCAATTGCTGAGTACCCCGGATTTGTTTTCTTGTTTAAATCATCCAACATCTGATGACCATGATCCGGACGAAAGGGTATGGATACTTCCCGCTGGCGTTGCATCATCAAAAGTTCTTTCATAACGGCCACCATATCCGTATCGCCTTCCAGGTGGTTAGCCTCGTAAAAACTACCCTCTGCATCACGGGTTGTGTTGCGCAGGTGAATAAAGTTAATTCTATGCCCCAACCTTTTTACCATACCCGGCAAATCGTTATCGGGCCGAACACCAAATGAGCCCGTGCAAAAACACAATCCATTATTTGGAGAATCGTACGCCTGTAAAATCTGAACAGCATCGTTTTCCGTGCTTACCACGCGCGGAAGTCCGAAAATTGGAAAAGGCGGATCATCAGGATGAATAGCCAGGTTCACACCTTCCTTTTCTGCTACCGGGCCAATGGATGCGATAAATTCGTACAAGTGGCGCCGGAGTGCAGCATCATCAATTTCTTTGTAGTCATCCAATGCCTGCTGAAATTCAGCCAGCGTATATCCGGCATCAGCGCCCGGCAATCCCGCCACAATATTCTGCTGAAGGTTAGCGATGTCTGATGGTTCCAGCGCACGGAAACACGCTTCAGCCTTTCTTATTCTATCTGCGGTATATTCAGCGTTTGCGCCCGGCCGCTTCAATACAAAAATGTCGAAAGCAGCGAAGGCAATCGCATCAAACCGCAACGCTCTGGAGCCATCGGCTACGGTATAGGCAAGGTCGGTACGTGTCCAATCCAATACCGGCATAAAATTGTAGCAAATGGTTTTGATACCACAGGCTGCGAGGTTGCGAATACTTTGTTTATAATTTTCAATGAATCTTTGATAGCCTGATTTTTGGCATCGGATATTCGTATGAACGGGAATACTTTCAACAACAGACCATACCAGGCCGCTGGATTCTATCTCCGACTTGCGTTTGTGGATTTCTTCGATGGGCCAGATTTCACCGTTGGGAATATGGTGCAGCGCCGTAACAACACCTGTAGCCCCCGCCTGCTTTATATCTGCCAGACTTACGGGATCAGTGGGACCGAACCATCTCCAGGTCTGTTCTAGCTTCCTTGTGGCATTGTCAGTTTTCAAAACTCTGTAATTAAGAATTAGACTCAGGACTTAAACTCCGCAAAAAACATTGAAACCGCCGTCCACTGGAATTGTAACGCCTGTTACAAATTTGGAGGCGTCTGCACATAACCAAATCAAGGTTCCCACCAATTCTTCCGGTAATCCGAAACGGCCAAATGGGGTTTGTCGGATAGCCGATTCTCCACGCAGGGTATAGGTGCCATCAGGATTTGTCAATAATTTTCGATTCTGTTCCGTAATGAAAAATCCCGGGGCAATCGCATTTACCCGAATACCTTCACCAAATTTTTTCGCCATCTCAACAGCAAGCCACTGTGTAAAGTTATCCACGGCAGCTTTTGCCGCAGAATATCCAACTACCCTGGTTATGGGCCTGAATGAGGCCATAGACGCAATGTTAATAACGACTCCTTTCTTTTGCTTTGCCATGACATCGCAAAATATTTTAGTCGGTAAGACCGTGCCTTTCAGATTCAAGTCCACAACCTTCTGAAATTCCTCTATTTGCAGGTCAAAAAAATTCTGCTCCGGCATGATAACGGCTCCTGGTAAATTTCCTCCGGCCGCATTAACAAGGATATCGATGGACCCAAATTCAGCGAGAATTTTTTCCTTTGCTTTCTGTAGTTGTTCCGGATCCAAAACATCGGCCTGCACAAATATTGCTTTCGCTTTGAGCGCTGCAAGCGATCTGACAACCTCATCACCGGCCTCTTTTCTTCTTCCGATAATTACAGTATTCGTTCCAGCCTCGCTTAGGCCTTTGGCCATTGCACTTCCCAGTACGCCAGTACCTCCTGTAATAACAGCAGTTTTACCATGCAGGTCGAAAAGTCTATTCATGCAAAAAGGGATTAGGTTACTATCTCACAATATTTCCGCTTACAAAATAAACTGAGAAAGGAAATATTGCTACACAATGGTCAATTCTTCATCTCGTTTTACAGGAGATTTTCCAGTCTTAGTCGCTCATTTAGCCTTTTCAAGGCCTCACGCGTATTGAAGTCTGGCCCATCCGGTTCCTTTGCGGTGTTCATCTCACGACCCAACATATCCAGCTCCTTGCCGAGGTTTGGATAGCGCTTAACAATTGCATTAAGCTGGTCCAAATCGCCGTTCCTGGTCTCACTTTTGATGTACCGTGCTATTAGTGACCACTCTCTCATGCTGAGTCCTTTCAATTGACAATCGTTAATGAATAGACGAATTTGAGGTACCGCACCCTGAATTAAATCGTAAAGGAGTAAAGAATTTACCCGATGGAAACAGAATTTCGAAGGTGCTTTAAAGCACGGCCCATCTGGGTTTCTACGGTTTTGACACTAACGCGCAGGATAACAGCTATTTCTTTGTATTTCAAGCCTTGGTCGCGGCTGAGTTCATATACCAGTCTGCATTGTTTTGGCAAGCTTGCAATCGATTTTTCAGCGCGTTCAGTTAGCTCCTGTAGCACCAGAATGTCCTGGCTACTGGCTGTATCTGCAGGAAGATGGTTGGCTTTATCCAGATCGCAGTGCACCATCTTTTTAATTTTTCGGAGATGATCGAAGCCTTTGTTTCGCACGGATGCAAACAAATAAGCCTTCGGAGAAGAAACTATCAATCTGTTTCTATTTTTCCAGATGTTGTAAAATACATCACTTACGAGTTCCTCCGCCACCTCCGGCGATCTTACAAATTTCACACAAAAATGGCACAACTGGGCATACATCTTATTGAACAAAAATTGGAAGGCAACATAATCATCGTCCTCAATCACACGCATAATCAGCGCATCGATATCGAGATCAGCATTTGCATTTCCCGGGAAATTGCTCTTCGTCTGGAAGGAATTTGATTCTACATTGAACGTCTCCTGTAAAGATATATCCATCTGAAATCGTTTGAAGAAGTTAATTTTAACACTTTCCGAACGAAGATTCATAAAAACGCGGCGATCTTTTGAAGAAACTTTTTCGATACCGTTCCCGGGAACGGTCCCGAAAAAATAATTACTTTTGGTTTTGCAAACGTTTCCACCAAATGGACAAGAAACCGGTTACCATAAAAGACATCGCCCAGATGCTGGGTTTATCCAAGTCCACCGTTTCCAGAGCGCTGATTGGCCGATCGGATATCCATCCTGAAACAAAAAACAAAGTAGTTGAATTGGCCAAGCAGCTGAAGTATGAGCCCAATACACTTGCCCTTAATCTGAAACAACAGAAGACGAATACAATCGGGGTAATCATCCCGGAGACGATCAACCGATTCTTTGCCCGCTCCGTTGGGGGAATTCAGCGCGTAGCGGATATGGCCGGAATGAATGTGATGATTTGCCAGTCAAACGAATCTTACCTGACTGAAAAAAACAATTTGCATTCATTACTATCAAGCCGCGTTGATGGGTTATTGGTTGCTATATCACGTGAAACTGATCGTACCGACCATTTTAGGCCGATCCTCGAAAGGGGAATACCACTGGTATTTTTCGACCGCATCTGTGAAAATTTGGGTGCATCGCAGGTATTTACCGACAATGCTGAAATTAGCTTTCAAGGCACGGAGCACCTTATCAGCCAAGGATGCAAACGCATCGCTTTTATGGCTGGGCCCCAACATCTTTTTACCAGCAGAAACAGGCTGCAAGGCTATTCGGATGCGCTCAAAAAACACAATCTGCCCGTACAGGAGTCTCTTATAATTCATTCGCAGTACCGAACCAATAAGGTGGAGGAATTCGCCAGATACCTTATCAGCATGCCACAACGTCCTGACGCAATCTTTGCTATAAATGATTATGCTGCCATCGAAATGATGCACATTTTCAAAAAAAGTGGATTGAGAATCCCGCACGACGTAGCCGTACTTGGTTTCAATAATGAGAATATGTGTCAGTTTGTGGAACCTGCATTAAGCAGCATAGATCATCCCGCAAAAGATATGGGGGCAGCGGCAGCAGAAATATTGATAAACCATATCCGTCACCAGGATCTTAAGCCCGAGCAACGAATAATAAAAAGCAAACTGGTGATTCGGGAATCGACACTGAAAATACCTGCATTCTGATAGCACATCAGTCAGCATGGTCTTTAGTCATTATGACACCATTGCCAGCCCCTATAAAGGGATGCCGGCGATCAGCGGGGCAATAATCCACACTTTTGTCTGCGCAATACTATTATTATAATTCCCGGATTTTTATGCTCCTGAAAGACACGTTATCGCCATGATCCTGCAGCAAAATGGGTCCCTTCTCTGCCATTCCAAAATTCTCATACTTGGCATACTTGCTGCGTGCTACCAAGGCTTTGTAAATTGCGCTTCCGCGCTCGTATTCCACAACCTTATACCCATTCAGCCAATGCTCTACACGATTGTCGGGATGAACCACAATACGACCAAAGTTCCACTCACCAATATCATGAATGCCCCGTTTGATCTTCTCGGATGGAATCAGATCATACAGAGAAGCCAATGTGCGATTGCCCACAACACCTTGCTTGGCATCAGGATGCATTTCATCATCTAAAATCTGATATTCAAGCCCTATTGCATCACCCTTTTCGCCATCGAGTTCCTGGACAAAATATTTTACGCCGCAGTTGCCGCGTGGCGTTAATCTGAATTCAAATTGCAGATCGAACGCCCCGAATTCCTGGTTCGTGACAATGTCTCCTCCACGTTCCACTCCGTCCCTCTTGGCTTGAATACTCAGTATTCCGTCCTGTATTAACCAACCATTTTTTGGAAAACTTTCCTTGTTGGCACCCCGCCAGCCGGAACTTGACTTACCATCCCACAACAACCTTACGCCATTCTTTTTCTCCTGTTCAGAAATGAAGTTGGCCATCGTATTCGCGACGAAAATGTCATCCGGTGGGGAGGGTTTAAGATTCTGGGTCTGTATGCGGATATTTCGCCATCGAATGGTTTGACCTGCATTTTCTTCTTTGGTAATAGCGTGAACCTGCAAGGCAATAAAACCATTTTGGGTAACCTCATCCACTAAGTTGGCTGTGGGTATACCGTTAACCCATGTGCGCATAACAGGCCCAATGCACTCAATGCGGCACTTGTTCCAGTCCCCTTTTTTGTAGGCCTTTTTTCCCGCTGAATTATACTCCAGCGTATAAAGCCAATTACGTCTCGCCTCATCGTATATTCCACCTGTCCACGCGCGGGACGAAGGATCGATTTCCATTTGATAGCCATGAACACGGCCGTTTTGGTAGTCAGCTTTGCTCTCGCTCCTGAACTGAATGCCGGAATTCATATCCGCGTCGAGTTTAAACTCAAGTTCCAGAATGAAATCTCCGTACATAGCCTCCGTAGCCAAAAATGAATTGGGCTCCTTAAAAACGGTTGTTCCCACAATCTCACCATTCCTAACGGCGTACAAAGCCTTGCCATTCAGTTGCTTCCATCCCGAAAGGTCCTTACCATTGTAAAGGCTTACCCATTTCTCCTGCCCCTGAGAAAAGCTGGTGGTGAAGCCTAACAGCGCGAGTGCCAGTAGTATTTGCTTAGTCATGTTCTTAGATTGTAATCGTATCCCCGGTAAGACGAAGACTCTTCTAACATACCCCTACAAAAATCATGCGCGCCGAAAAATCAAACACCATTCATATTGTCTTTCTTACGCTATATCTTCACTAAAAATGAACATGTGAATCGTGAATTCCTTATTGCCGCGTTGAAAAATTATCATGCTTTTGCAGAAGAAGAAATATTTATTCCAAAATTCCTGGATTTACTGCTTCATCGTGATGCATACCAGCGAGACCACCTGCCTGGACACATCACAGGCTCTGCCTGGATTGTGGATACATCAGGAAATTTTGTTCTCCTGACACATCATGCGAAATTGAACAAATGGCTTCAGCCCGGAGGCCATGCCGATGGCGATGAGAATATTTTGAATGTTGCCCTGCGTGAAGCCAGGGAAGAAACCGGATTAAGCGATTTCAAGCTCCTTGAAAATGGGATATTCGACATTGATATCCATACTATCCCTGCGCGTAAGGAATTTCCGCAGCACCTGCATTACGATGTTCGGTTTCTGATTGAAGGAGATAAGGAACAATCTCTTTTGGTGACGAGGGAGTCACACGCGCTGGCATGGATTCCCATGCATCAATTGGTGCATCTCACGGAAGAGAACGCCTCTATCTTGCGGATGGCAAATAAGTTGAGCCGCCTATTTTGAGCTGATAAGCAACACCCCAAAGGCAATCACCACAAACCAGAATTTATAAATACTAATCGCCGGGATCAACACCCACTGCAATTGCATCGCAACGGCGAGTAATACCATGATTACGGCAATCGCCTTGAGGATGGAACGTGTTCTGTTACTCATACTATTTTCATGCTTAGCCTGCGCCAATCTAAACGCTAAAATTGGATATTGCTAGCGCAACTTCAATTTAGCGATGGCTCCGATCTTAACCCAACGATTAGCACTCACATGCGCTAGTACCATTCTTCAACTTTTGTCGCTGGTGTCCAGCCTGAGCCCGGCTCAAAATAATGCCATAGCAGGTGGGAAATGTTCCGCAGTAAAACAAACCCTTCATTAGCCGGTGTCCAGCTTTCATCTTGTTGATTTTTTGTTATCACACAGAACACATAATCGCCGTGTGGCGCATTGACCAATACCACCTCGGACCGGGACTGATCCACTGCGCCTTGTTTTGAAGCGGCCTGCACATAAGGCGGTATTTGTGACATCGCCTCGCTATCCCAATAAATCCGCGTAAGGTTGCGGTAAATCCGCTCGCTGGCACGTTCGCTGATTATTCTTCCCTCGCGCAACCGCACCAACAGGTCGGCCATTTCGCGTGGCGTGGTTTGTCCCCATCCGTAGTTGGCCCTGTATGGTTCTCTGCCTGGCGTTCTTGAATTCACGCGCGTAGTGGCATATCCATTTCTTTCAAGCCAACCATTGATGGCCGTGCCAGTTCCGGCCAAAGACTGGCACCATAGGCTCGCGGTGTTGTCACTGGTTGTGATCATGAGCATGATCACCTTACTCAGGGCTATCTTTTCACCATCCTTAAATGACCCTAAAATATCCTCGCCTGCGTACAGTAATGAATCCTTGTACATCAGTATAGCATGGTAATCAATCTCACCCTTCTCAATTTTGTCAAATAGCGCAATGGTGATCGGTATCTTTATCATGCTGGCCGTAGGAAAAATGGAATCTGCGTTGATGGCTACCGTTTTGCCCGTTCTGAGATTCCGAACATAAATACCGACATCACCCTTGAAGGTGTTGATGAGGTCCCGCAGTTTTGCAGTCAGTATTGGATCCGGCAGTTGCGAAAATGAGGAAATGCTAATGAATAATGCGGCAAATGCTATTTTGTGTCTCATAATTAAATTTCACATTCCGAAACTTAATGGTTTATCCCATCCTGACAAATAAATTCTAGTTTTGCAGTCCCATGGCCGAGACCGGAACTGATATTTTAAAAGCAAAAGTCCTTCTGGAGGCCGGCGAACTTGTGGCTATCCCTACAGAAACGGTCTATGGTCTTGCCGGTAACGCATTGAACACTGCGGCTGTGGCAAAAATCTTCGCCGTAAAGAACAGGCCTCAATTTGATCCGCTAATTGTTCATGTTTACGATATCCAACAAGTCAATAATTATGTTACCGATATCCCCGAAAAGGCCCGTTTGTTGGCAGAAAACTTCTGGCCTGGTCCGTTAACATTACTGCTTAAAAAACAATCCATTATTCCTGATCTTGTTACAGCAGGCCTTGACACCGTTGGCATACGCTGCCCAAAACATGCCCTGACACAGGAATTATTAAGATCTATCTCTTTTCCTTTGGCTGCTCCCAGCGCCAATCCTTTTGGCTATGTTAGTCCCACACGACCAGAACATGTTGACGGACAACTCGGAAATAAAATCCAGTACATTTTGGATGGTGGAAGCTGTGAAGTCGGAATAGAATCCACAATCGTTGGGTTTGAGGATGGCAATCCAATAGTGTACAGGATGGGCGGGCTAAGTATTGAAGCCATTGAAGCCGTTATCGGAAAGGTAAGGTTACAATCGCACTCCGCTTCAAATCCAAAATCACCTGGACAGTTGAAAAGCCACTATGCTCCCAGGAAGAAAGTGATTATCGGAAGAATTGAAGACTTACTGCAACAGTATCCGGCACATTGCGCCGGACTACTTACCTTTCAAAAGGATTTTAATTCACCCTATCAATTTATTCTCTCCCCGTCTGGTACGCTGGAAGAAGCGGCACAAAATCTGTTTACCGGCCTGCATGCCTTTGATAAAATGCCTATTGAAGTTATTCTCACGGAAATGGTTCCTGACAATGGTCTTGGCCGGGCCATCAACGACAGACTTAGAAGGGCCGCTGCAAGCGAAAATCCGTAGTTTTTTGGTCTCTCTTTCCAGTTGTGTTCACCTCCAAAAACAATCCGTATCCTTGAAGATGCGCAAAGCGGAATTATTGCGTTTATTACGCAACTTATGCTCCTAAATATTTCATAGTAGGCTGTTCCCAAACCTTTGCCTATTTTCGAATACGAACGAACGAAAACAATTATGACTAAAAAAGTCCTGGTCCTCACTGGAGGTGGAGATTGCCCTGGTCTCAACGCAGTGATACGCGGCATCTCAAAAAGAGCCCGAAAACAAAAAGAATGGGAAGTTTATGGCAGTATCGATGCCTTTAATGGCATACTGAAAGAGCCGCAGCATATCATTAAGATCACAAGGAAGATCGCTGCGGGGATTCACGTCAAAGGAGGCACAATCCTGAAAACGACAAACAAAGACAACCCAATAAAGTTCCCTACACAGCAACCTGACGGAACGATTGTATTTACGGATAGGTCTGATGAGTTGGTTAGGAAAATTAAAGCATTGAACTTCGATGCAGTCATTAATATTGGCGGAGACGGTTCTCAAAAGATTTCTAAAATATTATTTGAGAAGGGTGTTCCCATCATCGGCGTCCCAAAAACCATAGATAATGATCTTTCCGCAACTGACATGACATTCGGGTTTCAAACCGCTGTCCAGATTGCTACGGACAGCTTTGATAAACTGGTCACTACTGCCGAAAGCCACCACCGGGTAATGATCATGGAGGTGATGGGACGTGATGCCGGATGGATAGCATTGCATACCGCGATTGCAGGAGGTGCTGAAATATGTCTTATTCCGGAAATACCTTACGATGTTAATAAACTTGTAAAACGTATTGCCTTGCGATATAAGAAAGGAAAGGGTTTTGCAAACATCGTAATTGCAGAAGGGGCTATGCCTAAAGAGGGGTCAATCACGGCGATACCCGGGGAAAAAGGATCTGAACACGTACGGCTGGGCGGTGTGGCCTTCCAACTGTCTAAACAACTGAAAGATGCCGGATGTCCAGCCGAAATCAGGGAGACAGTGCTGGGGCATGTTCAGCGTGGCGGAAGTCCATTGGCATACGACCGGATACTGGCCACCCTGTTCGGGGTAAAAGCGTTTGAAATGATCCTTGCAAAAGAATTTGGTCGCATGGTTTCTTTTAAGAATAATACCATTACATCGGTAACCCTGGGGGAAGCAATTAAAGACTACAACTTTGTCAGCAAAGACTCGTACTTGGTGCAGGCATCAAGAGGACTGGGAATTAGTTTCGGAGATTAGATGGATTCGCTGATCTGTCGAATGAAGCAAAGGTTTTGTTAATGCTATCCATTTACTCTGCATGAAAACAGGTTCACGTCTTTCGTATGACCGAATTGAAGAAGCATTCAGAAAAATTGATCCCGTTTTTTTAAGGACTCCGCAGTATATTAGTGATACCCTAAGTGCACTCCTTAATGCAACACTGGTTCTTAAAATAGAGACGCAAAATCCAATACGTTCCTTCAAAGGGCGCGGTGCAGATTTCCTCATAACTGAATCCGATGCAAACACTACCCTGATATGTGCCAGCGCAGGGAATTTTGGTCAGGCGATGGCGTACGCTTGCCGGAAAAAGAATATAAAACTGATTGTATACGCCAGCGTCAGGGCAAATCCATTGAAAATTGAGCGCATGAAACAGCTCGGCGCTACCATAATTTTACATGGCGATGACTTTGACAGTGCTAAGCTGCAAGCAAAGCAATTTGCAAAAGACAGTGGCGCGAGATTTATCGAGGATAGTCTGGACATTGAAACAGTAGAAGGCGCCGGAACAATTGGTTTAGAACTTCTTGATTTTGCGACACCCATCGATGTTCTGCTGATCGCGCTTGGCAATGGCGCCATGATTAATGGCATAGGCAGTATTTTTAAAGAACGAAATCCCTCAACCCAAATCGTTGCCGTTCAGGCTTCAGGTGCTCCTGCTATGGTTGAATCCTGGAAAAAGAAAACAGTGATTACGCATGAAAGCGTCAATACCATTGCCGATGGAATTGCTGTGCGCATACCCGTTCCGGAAGCGCTGGCAGATATGGAGGGCATCGTTGATGATGCTGTGCTCGTTCGGGAAGATTCCATTATCAAGGCGATGAAACTGCTTCACAGACATGCTGGCATTGTGGCTGAACCTTCCGGTGCGGTGGGGCTGGCTGCCATACTAGAGCATCCAGACATATACGCGAGTAAAACCGTCGCGACCATTATTTGTGGAGGCAACATGACACAGCAGCAACTTGATCAATGGCTATGCTCATAACAGATAAACCGGGTGAGAATCATCCTGCAGGTGCCGTACAATCGTTTTCTAAAAAATACGTGTCTCCCCTACTGGCAGACTGTTTTTAGTTTCATAAATTCGTCCCCGATCTAACTAGCAGACTTAACCATGAAAACCATTGACGATATCAATTTCAAAGGAAAACGCGCTTTGATTCGCGTAGACTTTAATGTACCCTTAGACAAATCATTTAAAGTTACTGATGACAATCGCATTCGCGCGACGATTCCTACCCTCAAAAAAATATTGAACGATGGAGGAAGCTGTGTACTGATGTCGCATTTAGGCAGACCAAAAGAAGGACCTGAAGAAAAGTTTTCCTTGAAGCATGCGGTCGCAACGACAGAAGAACTCCTTGGACAGCGCATTACCTTTGCCAACGATTGTATTGGTGAAGACGCCTGTAGGATTTCGGCTTCTTTAAAACCAGGTGAAGTTTTGTTGTTAGAAAACCTTCGCTTCTACAAGCAAGAGGAGAAAGGTGACGTTGGCTTCGCCGAACAACTTTCCAGGCATGGCGATGTATATGTAAATGATGCTTTCGGAACTGCACACCGCGCGCATGCGTCTACGACTGTTGTCGCCCAGTTTTTTAGTGAAAAATGTGCTGGCTATGTTATGGCAGCAGAGCTCAGTAACGCAGACAAAGTAATCAAGCAGGCTGCAAGGCCTTTCACGGCGATAATGGGTGGCGCCAAGATCAGCGATAAGATTCTCATTATAGAGAACCTGCTCGATCAGGTGGATAATCTTATCATTGGTGGCGGGATGGCATACACGTTCTTCAAAGCATTAGGCGGCGATGTCGGCAATTCTCTGGTGGAAGAGGATAAACTTGCCCTAGCCAAAGAGTTGATCGTAAAAGCAAAAGCCAAGGGTGTTGACTTTCTATTGCCCATTGACTCTGTTGTCGCTGATAAATTTGCTGCTGACGCAAACACTGATATTGCCAATAACCACGCCATTAAAGATGGGTGGATGGGTCTCGACATTGGTCCGCAGTCTATTGCCGTTTTCAGCAAGGCGATAAGCGATTCCAAAACAATACTGTGGAATGGCCCAATGGGTGTTTTTGAAATGGATAAGTTTGCAGTCGGCACAAAAGCCATAGCCGAGGCAGTCGTGCTTGCCACGGAGCACGGGGCCTTTTCCCTAATTGGCGGTGGCGATTCTGCTGCAGCCGTAGCCCAGTTGGGGTTTAGCGAAAAAGTAAGCTATGTCTCAACAGGTGGTGGCGCGTTGCTGGAGTATTTTGAAGGGAAAGAATTGCCCGGGGTGAAAGCGCTGGGATAGAATGATCGCTATCAACGTGCGCTGCCATTGGGTGCGCTTGGCCATCAGTTTTTAGTATCAGCAAAGAATTGTCTGGTGTTTAACGGCATAATCAATGTAATGAATACGCTATGCTGATGCCTCCTTAATTCGGGCCATTACAGCTCCCAACTGCTCCTTTGAGGGTGTAAGCTTTGCGCGTGAGAAATTAATATCGCCCATCGTATTCATTGGTATGAGATGAACATGCGTATGCGGGACCTCCAGTCCAATTACTGCGATACCAATTCTTTTGCAAGGAACAGCTTTCATTATTGCGGTCGCTACTTTCTTCGCGAAAATGTTTAATCCGGCCAGGGTTTCATCATCCAAATCAAAAATGTAGTCAACTTCCTGCTTTGGCACGACAAGGGTGTGGCCGAGCACAAGCGGGTTGATATCAAGAAAGGCGATAAAGCGGTCATCCTCGGCTACAATGTAACCTGGAATCTCCCGTTTAATAATCTTTGTGAATATAGTTGGCATAATCCTTTAGCTTGAAAAGGCCAGGCTGTTGTTCAACTGGTGATCATAACAACTTCAAACTCCATCTCTCCGGCAGGAGTCTGAATTCTGGCTACCTCCCCTATCTTCTTGCCAAGCAAGCCACTTCCGATTGGCGACATCGTTGATATCTTGCTTACCTTTAAATCCGCTTCTTCTTCCGATACCAAAGTGTAGGTTACAGATGCTCCATTTTTCTTATTCTTTATCGTTACTTTCGACAGGATAGATACCTTGGACGTATCGATGTTGGTCTCATCGAGCAATCGCGCATTGGAAACGAGATCCTCCAACTGCGCAATTTTTGCTTCGAGATGACCCTGCGCATCTTTTGCAGCATCGTACTCGGCATTTTCGCTCAGATCACCTTTATCGCGAGCTTCAGCAATCTGTCGGGCGATGTCAGCGCGTCCTTTTGATTTGAGATGGCTTAAGTCATTCTTCAACTTCTCCATCCCGTCTTTTGTGTAGTATGATATTTTCTGACCCATATCTTATCTTACCATATTGTTATTTTGCTAGAAGGAAAACCACTTGACTTTATTATCGGTTCTATAGTGGTCCAAAAAGAAACAACGGGCTCATGCCTGAGACCGTTGCGAGTACACAAATGTAATATTTTTTATTTCAATACAAAAATCAAGTCCCTACCAACTCCGGAAGATTTGTCTTGATTTGTTCCAATATTTCGTCGTCAAACCTTGCCAAATAAAGTGTTTTTACTTGCGACAGTTGCTCCACAGTCAATCCTTTTGCGCCGCGGAGATCGGCTTTGTACAGGCTGGCATTTTCAAAATCAGCGCCCATCAAATAGCAATTCTGCAAATTTGCTTCCATCAAAAATGCATTATTAAAGTTGGCCTTAATTAAAAAAGCATTTTCCAAGTTCGCCTTGATAAGAAAAGCGTCTTTAAAATTTGCCCCACTAGCGTACGCCCCCTGCAAATTCGCCTGATTTAAAGTTGAATTTTCAAAATTTGTCTGGTTCAACCTTGCGTTTTCAAGGTTCGATTCGATTAAAACAGATTGCGAGATATTCGCAGAGTTCATGTTCGAACCACCCAGATGGACATGGTTAAGGTTTGTGCGCGGCAGGTGGCAATTCACTAAATTAATCTCATGGATTTTATGACGGTTCAATCGCTTAATATTTCCCACCGTGCGGAATGCAGCTTCTTCAGATTCCCACAGCCTGAAGTCATCAATTTCATCCTTATAGGTGCGAATACGCTGGCGTATCTCTCCATTTTGATTCAACCAGAAAATCAATATACCAATTACAGCAATATCGAAAATCATGCCGTGTGCTTCTGCCAGCACTTGCTGAATGAAAGTGTCAAACTCATTAATATAATAGGAAGCACTAAGACTCAACACGACTATCGTTACCACGATCAAAACCAGTGTAGATGTCAGGAGTGGCTTTTCGATAATTGAATCAAAAAGTTCATGCAACCTCTTATTTTGCATTTTTAAGTAACTCATAAGACATGGAATGCTTCTTGGAAATTAGTAAATAAAAATTTTATGCCAACTGAAGCGCTTTTATTTTCTGCACCAAAGCTACATTTATTTTAATATGGGAGTCAAACGTCCAACCCGCAACATGGGGTGTGAACACTACATTTGGCCGGTTGCGAAGCAAATTAAAGGCTAACAACTGTTCATTTGTAAGTTTGTCAAGTTTCTCATTCTCAAGGACATCGAGCGCCGCGCCACGGACCCTTCCAGCATCCATCATTTCAGCCAAATCCGACAGCGAAACAATCTCCCCACGAGCCGTATTGATGAGAATAATACGCTTTTTGAAGCGGGTCAGGTAATTCAGGTTCACCAGGTTTCGTGTTTCCAGTGTCAATGGAATGTGGAGACTGAGTATGTCAGCTTCTTCCTCAATTGAATTCATCTGAACTTCTTTACAGAACTTATCCGAAAAACCTGTCTTGTATTTGTCAAATGCCAACACATTACACTCAAAGCCAGCTAGTCGTCTGGCAAAAGCGTTCCCCATGTTGCCATAACCGATGATGCCAACCGTTTTGCCCATGATCTCTTCACCCCTGTTTCCTTCCCTGTCCCAAATAAATTCCTTTACACCGCGATCTGCTTTGGGAATATTTCTTAGCAAACTCAATAATAATCCCACGGTAAACTCTCCAACGGCATCTCGATTTCCTTCAGAAGCATGCAGGACCGCTATGCCTTTGTCTGTCAAATATTTCATATCCAGCATATCCAACCCTGCACCTGCACGTCCAACGAATTTTATGTTCGGATGTTCACCCAATAAATCCTGATCAACATTGGTCTTACTTCTTAGAATCAGTCCTGCATATCCTGAAAGGACTGCCTTAATTTGGTTTCGTGAAATATCAGGCTGATAGTCCGCTTCCCATCCTATTTCTGCCAGCATGGAGAAAAGGCTGTCATGGACGGCATCAATAACCAAACATTTCAACGTACTCATTTTAGCATCAAATGAACTGTAAAGAAATACACAGTCAATCCCAACAGATCGTTAGTAGTAGTTATGAACGGACCGGCCGCCAAGGCCGGATTAAACCCCAGCCGATTCAGGATCAGGGGTGTGACCGTTCCGATAAAAGAAGCGAAAACAATTACGCTAAAAAGCGCCAGCGATACGATCATCGAAAGCTGATACTCTCCAAACAGTAAAACATTAGCCCCAAAAACCAGCACAGAAAGAAAAAGTCCGTTCAACAAGGCGACAAAAAAGACTTTGACAAATCGATTCCATAGCCCTTCATCCACAAAATCCAGATTTGCAAGACTTTGCACGATGAGGGAGGATGACTGAATGCCAACGTTACCTCCTGTGGCCTGGATCAAGGGCGTAAAAAATGCGATTGCAGTTACCCGGGCGAGCTCTTCTTCGAACAATCCCATAAACTTTGCGTTCATTAACCCTCCGGCTATCCCGATCAGCAGCCATGGCAAACGAGCTCTTGTATTGCGCCAAACACTGTCATCTTCCTCAACGTCTTCGCTAATACCTGCCATGATCTGACGCTCCTCGTCTGCTTGCTCCGTGATTACATCCAACACGTCATCAATAGTAATCCGACCCACCAGCTGTCGCCGTACATTCACCACAGGTATAGATTCAAGATCATACTTCTGCATAATTTCAGCTACTTCACTATCTTCCATGTATGTTTCCACGGAAAGAATATCTTTTTCATAAATATCGTCTACAATGGTCCTCGTATCTGAAATTATTAAATCCTGAAGTGCTACCCGGCCCAGCAGCACATCATGTTCATCTACTACATAAACGGAATAAAACTTATTCACATTTTCTGCCTGCTTTCTGATTTCGTCGATGCATTGCACTACACTCCAGTAGTAACGTGCCTTGATCAATTCCTTGGCCATTAACCCACCCGCGACGTTTTCTTCGTAACGAAGTAGTTCAGTGACCTTAATCCTAAGTTCAGGATTCAGTCCGGACAATACCTCTTCCCGTTCCTTGATGGGGAGTTCATTTAATATATCAGCCGCATCGTCAGATGGGAGGTGGTTCAGGAAATCGATTATTTCAGTTGGAAGGTAAACCTTCAGAAATCGCTTTCGGGTATCGGAATCCAAGTCACTAATGATTTCAGCCTGCACATCCATATCAAGCAGTCCCAATACGTATTTGGATTCCTCTGAATTAAATTCGTACAGCAAAGAAGTAATATCGGCTGACTTAACATCTGCGAGAATATTGTGAATAAACTGATCATCCTGCTCATCCAGCGCCTGCTGAAAGCGGTCTCTAAATTCCTTTGTCAATTCAAATTCAACGAGTGGCTGCTCCACGACTTCTGTCAATTAGCTGTGTGAGATTAATAAACGCTTCAACCGGCAATTGTTCTGCGCGCTTATCCATAATTTCAAGTGCTGAAATTTCAGCTGGCAAATTTAGATTTTTTAAGGCGTTGCGCAAGGTCTTCCGCCGGGTATTGAATGCTTGCTTCACCACGCGAACAAAAAGTACTTCATCACAAGCCAACTTGGCTACGTTGTTGCGTACCAACCGAAGTACAGCTGACATTACCTTTGGTGGCGGTGTAAAAACTCCGGGGGGAACTTTAAATAGCAGTTCAATATCATAATACGCCTGCAACAATACGCTGAGAATCCCATACGTCTTACTTCCATGCTGGGCAGCAATGCGCTCTGCAACTTCTTTTTGTAACATACACACGAGCTGATCAACCTTGTCGCGATGTTGTAAGGTCTTGAATAGTATCTGGGAGGATATATTATAGGGGAAATTTCCAATAACAGAGAATTTACCCGGAAATATACTGTCGACGTCTACCTCCAGGAAATCGCGCTCAATAATTTTGTCCCGCAGTGCTGCAAAGTGCTTTTTGAGATAAGCAACCGAATCGCGGTCTATTTCTATAACTTTCAGCTCTATGCCAGGCTTATCCAGCAAGAATTTAGTCAACATACCCATCCCCGGACCAATCTCCAGCACGGCATGCTTTTCATTTTCAATTTTCAAGGATGCTACAATTCGCTCGGCAATATTTTGATCATGCAAGAAATGCTGCCCCAAAGACTTCTTGGGTCTTACCTTATTCATTCGTCCATCTGCATACATCCGCCACAATCTACAAGGAACAAATAGATATTTTCGCTAAATCGCTAAGAATTGATAGAATCTATGGCACACACACATAAACCCCGTATCGGTATTACATTAGGCGACTTAAACGGTGTTGGCCCTGAGGTTGTTATAAAAGCCCTGGCCGATCACCGCATGGTTGATGTTGTTACACCTGTAATCTATGGCTCTGCAAAAGTCATTTCCTATTATAAAAAGCTACTGAACATTGAAGAGTTTAATTACACCCAGGTTCGCAGCAAAGGCCAGTTTGCTCCTAAAAGTATAAATGTGGTTAACTGTTGGGATGACAACCTGGAGATCAGCCCCGGAAAGGCATCGAAAGAAGGTGGCCACGCTGCATTCATTGCCCTGAAGCAAGCCTGTGAAGAACTAAAAGAAGGCACAATCGATGCTTTGGTTACGGCCCCTGTTGACAAGCAATCCATTCACAGTGAAGAATTCCCATTTTCCGGTCATACCGAATTTCTAACACAATTTTTCGGGGCGACCGAAAGCCTGATGTTCATGGTGAGCGACTCCTTGCGTGTCGGATTGGTAACTGGGCACATTCCGGTGAAAGAAATTGCGGCCTCACTGACAAAAGAAAAAATTGAGTCTAAGCTGAAGATCATGGAACAATCGCTTCGAAAAGACTTTGGTATTAGCAAACCCCGTATTGCTGTGCTTGGCCTCAATCCTCATGCCGGCGACGGTGGGTTGATAGGCGAGGAAGAAGAGCAGATAATAAAACCCATCATCGCCGATCAAAAAAACCGTGGAAAGCTGGTCTTTGGACCGTTTCCGGCAGATGGATTCTTTGCGTCCGGAAGTCATGCAAAATACGATGCGATCCTGGCCATGTACCACGACCAGGGCTTGATTCCTTTCAAATCATTTGCATTTGAGGAAGGAATAAACTTCACAGCGGGCCTAACGGTTGTAAGAACCTCTCCGGACCATGGAACGGGCTATAATATTGCTGGGAAAAACCAGGCGAATGAAGGCTCCATGCGTGTCGCTGTGTATCGCGCCGCTGATATTTTTAGTGTCAGAAACGAACATTCTTTGGCAAAACAAGTCTCATCCGGGTGAGTCAATGTTACAATTTCACCTTTGAAATGTCTTAATCTTATTATTTGCATATATTTGTATATCAAGTTATTGGATATGGATATAATCACAAAAAAGAAACTCAACATACTTATTCAACTTGCGGAAGCTGACAAACACTTTGCATCAATTGAGCGTGATTTTATCTTCAAGATCGCACGCGATAGAAAATTCCCGGAAGAGGAAGTAAATGATCTTATTCGCAATCCACAACCCATTGACTCGCTGGGTGCACTTTCCCTTGATCAAAAGTTCGATTACCTGATCTCCAGCATAGATTTGGTATTTGTAGACCATAATGTATTTGAGAGCGAAATTATATTTTGCAAGAACATCGCCATCAAATTGGGGTTCAAAAAGGGCATAATTGACTACTTTATTGAAAACTACGAAAAGAAAACCCCTCAGGAAATCAGGGAAGTGGCCATTAATGAATACAGCTAGGTTTTTTTTACTTTCTGATTAATTATCCTAAATTTGCCGACTAATTTTTAATACCCGGCAGGGTTTGGCGTTGGGCTTGTACAGCATCAATATTATTGGCCTGAGTAATAAGAAACACCATTTTCACTTTGAATTTGGTAATGCATTCTTCAGGGAATTTGGAACTGACCTTGTTGCTGAAGGTGCTTTTGGGGTTGATTTGTCGCTGGATAAGCGGGAAACATTTCTGGAAGCTGAGTTTAGGATTAAGGGTACTGCCAGGCTGATTTGTGACAGAAGCCTTGAACCTTTTGAGTATCCCATTGAGCGCACCAATAAAATAGTGTTCAAGTATGGAGAAAAGGACGAGGAAATTACGGATGAGATAATGATCATCCAAAGGGATACCGCCACCCTTGAACTGGGACAGTATATGTATGAGTTCATAGCACTGGCAATACCCCTAAAGAAACTGCACCCAAAGTTTAGGGATGAGGTAAATGACGATGATTCAGCAGGAAAGATTGTTTATTCTTCTGAAGATTCAACTGAAAATAAAAATGGAGAGGAAATTGACCCTCGCTGGAATATATTGAGGAAATTAAAATAAACTGTTTTAGACTATGCCGAATCCCAAACGAAAAATTTCGAAAACCCGCAGAGATAAAAGAAGAACGCATTACAAGGCCACCGCGAAGCAGTTGGCGGTGTGTCCTACAACGGGAGAACATCACTTACCCCATCGTGCCTTTTGGCTTGAAGGCAAACTTTACTACAATGGTAAGGTAGTGATGGAAAAAGAAGTCCTGGCCTAATATTGCATGATTCCAATACACCTCGCCCACCACAGGCACATGGAGGCCACTGTAATGAAAACTATAGTGTTAGGGGACAAAATGGATGTTAAATGTATTCCTTAGGGAAGGTATGCCATAGTGCCCGGTGATCTATTCGCCGGGCACTTTCTTTATATTACGAATAACATTCAATCAACGCATTGAACTAAAGTTAAGATTACCATGACCGATATCAGAGCAGCTATTACAGGTGTGGGTGGATATGTTCCCGACTATATCCTTACAAACAAAGAACTTGAAACGATGGTAGAGACAACGGATGAGTGGATCACCTCGCGTACCGGTATAAAAGAACGAAGAATTCTTAAAGGTGAAAATAAAGGCGTTTCCGTTATGGGCATTGAGGCTGTAAAAGACATGCTGGCCAAGACCCACGTTGACCCCAAAGAAATTGACTTGCTAATTTTCGCAACCGTTACAGCTGATATGACTTTCCCGGCCACGGCAAATATTGTTGCCTCGTCTATCGGTGCGGTAAATGCGTTTAGCTATGATATAAGCGCTGCGTGTTCAGGTTTTCTGTTTGCTTTAACGACGGGCGCCAGCTTCATCGAATCAGGCATGTACAAGAAAATAGTAATCGTTGGTGGCGATAAGATGTCAGCGATCATGGATTACACAGACCGGACCACCTGCATTATATTTGGGGATGGTGCTGGATGCGTTTTACTGGAACCGACGACGGAGGATGTCGGTGTTATGGATTCAATTCTCAAGAGCGATGGAAGTGGTGAAAGCTATCTGCACATGAAAGCGGGTGGCAGCCGGATTCCTGCCTCCCATCAAACCGTAGAATCAAGACAACACTACGTTTATCAGGAAGGCTCGGCCGTATTTAAGTTTGCCGTAACCAATATGGCGGAAGTGTCTGCACAACTCGCCGAACGAAATAATCTAAAACCAGATGATATTGCCTGGCTTGTTCCACATCAGGCCAACAAAAGAATCATTGATGCGGCCGCTAGCCGTGTAGGTATTACTGAAGACAAGGTAATGATGAACATTGAACGGTACGGTAACACAACCGCTGGAACAATCCCCCTGCTGCTCTGGGATTATGAAAAGCAGCTAAAAAAAGGAGATAATTTGATTCTTGCAGCTTTCGGTGGTGGCTTCACGTGGGGTGCGGTTTATGTGAAATGGGCCTATAATGGTTAACATTTTGGTTCCCGCCCTACAGTTCCGAAGACTCCTCATCAATTGAACCCGATATAGACCCTGTATTCTTGCAATTAATCAATTCATTTGTAACTTAAAGTCTCGATTTTTATGGCTACAGTCTCTGATTTAAGCAAAGGAAATTTCATTCGTTACAATGGTGAGGTCATGCAGGTGGAGGAACTTCAACATCGTACACCAGGAAACCTCCGTGCTTTTTATCAAGTAAAGATGCGGAATGTGCGGAATGGAAAAATTGCTGAAAATCGTTTTCGCCCTGGTGATGCTGTTGATTTACTCCGTGTTGAAACGAAAGAATATCAATACCTCTATGCCGACGGAGATAGCCTTGTGTGCATGGATAATATAACATTCGATCAAGTTTATGTGGACAAGAATTTGCTTGGTGGTTCTGTGAACTATATTAAAGAAGGCGTCAGTCTTTTGATTGCCTTTGAAAACGGCGAGAGTGCCATAACAGCTGAAGCCCCTACCCATGTCGTGATGGAAGTACAATACACAGAGCCAGGGATGCAGGGAGATACAGCCACACGCACTTTAAAGCCTGCTACGCTGGAAAATGGGACGGAGATTCGTGTTCCACTTTTTGTTAACGCAGGAGATAAAATAAAAATTCACACCGCTACGGGCGGCTATGTTGAGCGTGTCAAAGAATAATGTAAACCATGAGTAAGACTAAAGCATCAAAACTTATTGCCAAGAAGGTAACCATTCCTTCACGTGCTAAACTTGATCCCGGAGCATCAAATCCATCAGCGATGAAAACGTCAGAAATACGAGACCTAATTGATTTCATTTCCAAATCAGGTTTGAATGAGGTAAATATTGAAACAAAGGAACTCAAGCTTAGCGTTAAGCGGGAGCCCGATCAGAAAGTATTCAAATCCAGCCCCGCAGCCAATCAAGCTCCGCCTGCCCTACCCGTCACAGTAGGCGCCGGCGCCGCAGCGGCACCGACGAAGACGGAGACAGTCGCGAAAGCTTCATCCGAAACGAAAACGGTCGAAATCAAATCGCCAATGATCGGTACGTTTTACCGGTCCTCAAACCCAGATACGCCCGCTTTCGTTTCTGCCGGTGATAAAATAACCAAAGGCCAGCCTGTTTGCATTATCGAAGCCATGAAGCTTTTTAACGAAATCGAATCTGAAATCTCCGGAACGGTCATAAAAGTAATGGTCGAAAATGCATCACCTGTAGAATACGATCAGGTGCTTTTCATTGTTGAACCAGACTAATTCGTATTGTCATTATTATAAGGAAAACGCTATCGATCTTTCGCACATAAACTGATATCTGTGTTCAAAAAAATACTTATAGCCAACCGCGGGGAAATTGCCTTACGCATTATCCGTACTTGCCGTGAAATGGGTATCAAAACTGTGGCAGTATATTCCACGGCCGACCGAGAAAGCCTTCACGTTCGCTTTGCAGACGAAGCTGTTTGTATTGGTAATGCGCCCAGCAAAGATTCCTATCTAAATATCCCCCACATTATTTCTGCTGCAGAGATAACCAATGCCGATGCCATTCATCCCGGATATGGATTTTTGTCCGAACGCGCTGAATTCTCTTCCATTTGCCATGAATACGGCATAAAATTTATTGGCCCGACGGCTGCAATGATTGAGGCCATGGGCGATAAGTCGACCGCCAAAGACACCATGAAGAAAGCCGGTGTACCCACTATTCCTGGTTCTGATGGATTAATTGATTCCATTGAACAAGGGTTATTCCTTTCCAAAGAAATCGGCTACCCCGTTATTGTAAAAGCAACCGCAGGGGGTGGTGGCAAAGGAATGCGCATCATCCATAAAGAATCTGAGTTTAAAAAAGCATGGGACGATGCTAAGCGTGAAGCCAGCGCCTCATTTGGCAACGATGGGTTATACCTGGAAAAATTCGTTGAAGAACCACGTCACATTGAGATTCAAATCATGGGCGATCAATACGGAAAAGTGTGCCACCTTTCAGAACGCGACTGCTCCATCCAACGCAGGCATCAAAAATTGGTTGAAGAGACGCCGTCTCCTGCAGTAAACCAGGCGTTGCGCGACAAAATGGGGGCAGCCGCAATAAAAGGTGCGAAGGCAATAAGTTTTGAGGGCGCCGGTACCATTGAGTTCCTGGTAGACAAGCACAGCAAGTTCTATTTCATGGAAATGAATACCCGTATTCAGGTAGAACACCCGATCACCGAGGAAGTTACTGACTATGATTTGATTAAAGAACAAATCAAAGTTGCCGCAGGCGTGCCCATTTCAGGGACTAACTATTCTCCCAAAATGTTTGCCATGGAGTGCCGGATTAATGCAGAGGATCCTGCCAATGGTTTCCGCCCCTCGCCCGGTAAAATCACAAATCTACATATGCCCGGTGGTCATGGCGTTAGAATCGATAGTCACGTTTATGCCGGCTATACCATTCCGCCAAATTATGATTCCATGATCGCCAAACTTATCATAACGGGGCAATCCCGAGAGGAGGTAATCACCCGCATGAAGCGTGCCCTGCAGGAATTTGTCATTGAAGGTATTAAAACGACCATCCCCTTTCATATCGCGCTGATGGACAACGCGATTTTCCGTTCCGGAAAGTTCACCACCAACTTCCTGGAGACTTCCTTTGATTTCAGCCAGCTATCTAAATAAGGAGCATCCCGTAAAAACCTCCACTATTCATGAAGTCTGCGTGATGGATTTTCCTATATGGTTTGCTTGATCCCTTCGTTTCAGTATCCACCCGGATAACGGTTCCCTATGCTCATCCTTGAAACCGGAACCATCAGCTCTCCGGTGTTTCAATTATGTTTACCAATTCAGCATACCATGCTTTTCCGTACTTACGAATGAGCGGGTCTTTTAAGAATTTATACACCGGCACCTGGAGTTCTTTGCCCAAAGCACACGCCGGAGAACAAATGTGCCATTTATGGTAATTCAACGCTTCAAATTTCTTTTTCTGAGTAATCCGGATTGGGTATAAATGACACGATATCGGTTTCTTCCAGCTAATCTTTCCGTCATTATAGGCTTGTTCAATGCCGCACTTCAAAATTCCTTTCTTATCATAAATAGCATATGCGCATTCCCGTCCACCTATTACAGGTGTACACAACTCGCCCTCGTCATCTATAGCATGTTTTCCGTTCTTCTCAATTTCCTTTCTCCCTTCAGGACTAAGGTATTTCTTAACCTTTGGATAAATCTCTTCCAAAATTGCCAGTTCTTCTTCTTCCAAAGGCGCACCAAAATCACCCTCGACGCAACAAGCACCCTTGCACTTTTCAAGGTTACAAACAAACTCCTTGTCACGAATATCATCCGAAATCAATACTTCTCCGACTTTTATCATGGGCGCAAAGGTAATTAATGAAGAATCATGGTAAAGATTCGTCACAACAATATTATCAATTCCAATCCTTTAGCCCTAAGTTAAGTTATGGTCTCTCTCAAGCGCAAACTTTCTGCTCCTTCGAACAGACCCCAACTACCAATCCATTACAGACCCATCCCGCGGATCATAGACTTCAGGGTTCTTCCAGTCATGACCAATCTTATCTGAAAGTAGATTTTCATCCAACTCGATACCCAGACCAGGGCCCGTTGGAATAATAACGTGACCATCACTTTCCAGCTTAAATGGTTTCTTTAGATAGCCTTCCCCCAAAGTAACCTGCTCCTGAACCAGGAAATTCGGAATACTGGCAGCCAACTGTAGACCCGATGCCAGCGAGATGGGGCCCATTGGGTTATGGGGTGCTATCACGGCATAGTATGCTTCCGCCATGCCCGCTATCAGACGACCTTCGGTAATGCCACCTGCATGGCAGAGGTCCGGTTGAAGAATGCTCGCAGCTCCTTTCTCAAGAATTTCGCGAAAGCCCCATTTCGTGAAAATTCTTTCCCCTGTTGCTATTGGCAAATGAGTGCTTTTTGCAATGTCAACCATTACATCCACATTTTGAGCCTGGCAAGGCTCTTCGATAAACATGGGTTGAAAGGGCTCCAGTTCTTTTATCAGCACCTTCGCCGTTTGTGGCGAAATGGCGCCGTGAAAATCGATTCCAATATCTATGCTATCGCCGGCAGCAGCCCTTAGTGCAGCAAAATTTTCAGCAGCATACTTTATGAACTTAGGATTCTCCACAGCACGTGCCGGCTTCTCGCTGGCGACGCCTGTTTTTATCACCGTGTATCCTTCGCTCATTCTCTGTTTCATTTGCTCAGGTGTACTGGCACGACCGTAGACGCGAACCCGGTCACGAGTTGGTCCACCGAACAGTTCATATACCGGTATGTTAAGTAACTTCCCTTTTATGTCCCATAAGGCCTGGTCAATGCCACTCAAAGCACTGGTGAGGATAGGACCACCACGATAAAAAGCATGGCGATAAATAGCCTGCCAGTGGTGTACTACGTTCCTTGGATCCTTGCCGATTAAATAAGGCTCAATTTCCTTAATTGCTGTTTGGATGGTCAGCGCCCTGCCTTCGAGCAGGGGTTCTCCCAATCCAACTACACCAGCGTCGGTGTGGATTTTGAGAAAAATCCAGCGTGGCTTTACCAGGAATGTTTCCAACTTGGTGATTTTTACCTTGGCTTTTTCTTGCGTCTTCAAGGGCGCAGCATAAGAAAACTGCGGTAACGTCATGGCAGCAACACCGCCCGCCATACCTACTACAGATTGCATTGCGGAACGTCTGGATATTCCAGATTTTTGTGACGATAATTTCATTCTTAGGTTTGGTTAAAGGGTTTGCACTAGCGGGATCATTTTGTTCGTGACGATGGATTTGTGGTACCTATCACCCCGATTTTCTGATAAATTGACGTCTGGCTTTGTCATGAGAATCCAACAAGTACAGTCGTTAATTCATCTATCGAAACTATTCAAAAAATCTTTCTGTATCCAAATATTTCTTGTGCTGCGCAATTTTTTATGCATTCCAATTTCATGTTTGCGTTTATTGAACGGGGTTATATCCATTTTCATACTCCCGCCAGCCTGATACTATACACCCAGTAAAAACGCTCAGAGTTGAACCTTTACTTTAACCATTGCCAAAACCATAAACAATCCGGTATTTAACTTCAATTCATAGAAGTGTTGAAAGGGAGGAAAAACTTTCTAAAAAAAATAAAATATTTTGCCAATAAAGCTGAATGAAAAAAACTGTGATCTAACTTGTGGCCGATATGATGGATTATCTTGCGAGTTTGAACGAACCCCAATACGAAGGGGTGATCAATACAGAAGGACCCTGCATGCTTATTGCGGGCGCCGGGTCAGGAAAAACGCGCGTATTGACCTACCGCATCGCACATTTGATGCACAAAGGCGCCGATGCTTTCAATATTATGGCACTCACCTTTACCAATAAGGCCGCGAAAGAAATGCGTGGACGTATTGAAGCAGTAGTCGGAAACGATGCACGAAACCTCTGGATGGGTACATTTCATTCAGTGTTTGCCAGGATTCTGAGGGCTGAAGCGCATCACCTGGGTTATACGAATAATTTTACAATATACGATTCGGACGATTCGAAGACACTAATAAAAAACATCGTCAAAGAAATGGGTTTGGACGATGCAGTGTATAAAGCCAACACAGTTTATAACCGAATATCAGCTGCAAAAAACAGCCTCATAAGCTGGCAGGATTATGCAAATAATGCGGAACTGGTGGGCGACGACGCTACAAACCTCCGTCCAGAAGTGGCAAAAATATATAGAGCATATGCGCTCCGTTGTTTTAAATCAGGTGCTATGGATTTCGATGACCTGCTGTTTAATACGGATAAACTTTTTAAAGAACATCTCGATGTGCTGAATAAATACCAGCAACGCATTCAGTATGTTTTAGTCGATGAGTTTCAGGATACCAACCTTTGTCAATATTTTATCATCCGCAAGCTGGCCGCAGTCCGCCAGAATATTTGTGTGGTGGGTGATGATGCACAAAGTATCTACGCTTTCCGGGGTGCTGACATTACAAATATCCTGAACTTTGAACGCGATTATCCAGATCTCAAAATCTTTAAGCTGGAACAAAACTACCGTTCCACGCAAAATATTGTAAGCGCTGCCAATTCGGTCATCAAAAAAAACCGGGCGCAGCTACCCAAGAATATCTGGACTGCCAATGAGGAAGGCGAACTGATAGAACTCATCAAAGCGGTTTCCGACAACGAAGAAGGAAGATTGGTGGCCACCTCCATCTTCCAGGAAAAGATGCAGCATCAACTGAAGTTCAACGACTTTGCTGTGCTTTACCGGACAAACAGTCAATCGCGGGCCATTGAAGAAGCCCTGCGCAGAATGAACATTAAGTATAAAGTTGTAGGGGGCCTATCGTTTTATCAGAGAAAGGAAATTAAAGATCTCCTGGCCTATATGCGCTTCACGATCAATCAACAAGATGAAGCTTCATTCAGAAGAATCATCAACCTGCCCAAGCGCGGAATTGGTGATTCGACTGTAGATAAAATTATTGTTGCGGCGAATGATCATGCCATTACGATCTGGGAAGTTATTCAGCATGCCCATTCCTTTATTGGCGGGCGGGCGGCCGGCCCCATTGAAGATTTTGTTGCCATGATTAAGCGGTTTGGTATCGACGTCGAAAGAAAAGATGCCTACGATGCAGCTTTCGAAATAGCCAAAGGTTCTGGCTTATTGCGCGAACTGTATGAAGATAAGACCGTAGAAGGACTAAGCCGTTACGAGAATGTTCAGGAACTGTTGAATGCCATAAAGGAGTTTGTGGTAGATCCTGAGCGGGAGGATAAAAGTCTGGGTTCCTTTTTACAGGAAGTATCCTTAATTACGGGACAGGATGACGATAAAGATAAGGATCCGGATAAGGTAACCCTGATGACCATCCATATGGCAAAAGGATTGGAGTTCAGCAATGTATACGTTGTTGGCCTGGAAGAAGATCTGTTCCCTTCACAAATGATGTTAAGCAGCAGAGCCGATCTGGAAGAAGAAAGGAGACTGTTCTACGTTGCCATTACACGTTCCAAAAAAAGGCTTTTCTTATCCTATGCTTTAACGCGCTATCGCTTTGGGCGACTTAAAAACTGTGAACCAAGCCGTTTCCTGGATGATATCGATCAATCCTTTATTAAGGTAAGCAGCAAATTTGCCGGACTGGAGTCCTCTCCGCCAAGCTCACAGTATGCTAAGACACTTGTAAACGGAATTAGGAAGACGATAGGGTCGGCAGCACCTGTAGTCAAGTCATCCGGATACAAAGTGCCGGCGGATTTCGCCCCCAGTGACACCTCTGCCCTGCAGGAGGGCATGAAGGTAGAGCATCCTAAATTCGGGTTCGGAATGGTTACAAAGATGGATTCCACCGGCGCTGACCGCAAAGCAAAGATTAATTTTGATGATTTTGGTGAGAAGACCTTATTGCTTAACTTTGCAAAACTCAAGATTCATGCCTAGCAGTTAGCTATGAATTCCAGGTGGCATAAACAAGGCCACACATTCGTCACGTACAAATCAACTTTGACAAGAAATCAATCATTATGGAAATAGGAGAATATAATTCCGCGCGACCGCAGATTATTCTAAAAGAGTATGGGCGCAACGTTCAGAAACTGGTAGAATACATCAGAAGCGTAGAGGATATCGAAAAAAGAACAGAACTAGCTTACACGCTTATTGATTTGATCAGGCAACTAACACCCAGTATAAAGGATCAGCCTGACAATCCCCAGCGGCTGTGGGATGACTTATTCATCATTGCGGATTTTGACCTTGTTGTTAACAGTCCTTATCCTGTTCCTGAGCGCGAAATCCTGTTCAAGAAACCCATGAAAATGCAATATCCCCGGAATGATGTCCGGTTCCGCCACTATGGTAAGAACATAGAAAAACTTGTAAAGGAGGCCTTGAAGAAAGATGATCCACAAGAACGTGAAGAAGCCATTATCTACCTTGGCAAACTCATGAAAACATTCTACGGTAACTGGAATAAAGAGACGTTGGACGATTCCGTGATTTTACGCGATATCCAGGCGATGTCTGGTGGTGCGTTGAATATGACTATTGAAAAAGTTCGTGAAGATAATCTGTTTGAAAAACTATATAAAGAGCGTAAGAAAGCCAGACCTCAGGGACAGGGCAGCGGAGGTAACCAATCCCGTCATCAGGGCGGTGGCCATCGACCATTCAACAAGAACAAAGGTGGCAACTTCCGCAGAAGGAGAGATCAATAGAATCTATGGATTATGCTGTCGGATGACAGTCTGGAATTACAGCGATAACTTTTTCTTTGACAGTTAATGAGTGTTTTCAAGATTAAAGGTGGGAAGAAGCTGAAAGGCGAAATCATCCCGCAAGGCGCCAAGAATGAAGCATTGCAGATTCTCAGCGCCACGATTCTCTCGTCCGATCCAATCACAATACATAATGTTCCTAACATTGTTGATGTCAACAAACTCATCGAGCTGATTGCAGCGCTGGGCAGCAAGGTAGAAAAGCTTGGACCAGAGTCTTATCGCCTTACCGCTTCTTCCATCAATACCCAATTCTTAGAAACAGCGGAATACCGAAAAAAGGCTGCATCCCTCCGGGGCTCTGTAATGTTGCTAGGACCCATCTTGGCTCGCTTCGGAAAGGCAACCATGCCTAAGCCGGGTGGCGATAAGATTGGAAGAAGAAGATTGGATACACACTTTTCAGGTTTTCAGAAGTTAGGTGCAAAATTTAACTTCGATGCCGCGGAACATCTTTTTCACATCGATGCCTCGGAATTGAAAGGCTGCTATATGTTGCTGGATGAAGCGTCCGTAACGGGTACGGCCAACATCGTGATGGCAGCTGTGCTGGCAAAGGGAACCACCACCATTTATTATGCAGCATGTGAGCCCTATCTTCAACAACTCTGCCTCATGCTTAATCGAATGGGCGCAAAGATCAGCGGTATCGGATCCAACTTACTGACCATCGAAGGTGTTGAACGACTTGGGGGAACGGAACACACCCTACTCCCGGATATGATCGAGATTGGCAGCTTTATTGGCCTGGCGGCAATGACACAATCTGAAATCACAATAAAAAATTGCCGGATTGATATGCTGGGAATCATACCGGAGATTTTCCAGCGGCTGGGCATCAAACTGGAATTCCGGGGAGATGATATACACGTACCCTCACAGGCGCATTATGAAATTGAAACCTTCATCGACGGCTCTATCCTTACCGTTTCCGATGCGCCTTGGCCCGGTTTTACACCCGACCTTATCAGTATTGTATTGGTGATTGCAACCCAGGCCAAAGGAACTGTCCTGATTCATCAGAAAATGTTTGAAAGCCGCCTGTTCTTTGTTGACAAGTTGATTGACATGGGTGCCCAGATTATTCTGTGCGATCCGCATCGCGCTACCGTTATCGGCTTGGATAGAAAGCATCAACTCAAAGGAATTAACATGTCATCACCGGACATCCGTGCAGGTGTTGCCTTGCTGATCGCTGCGCTGTCAGCAAGCGGTACCAGTGAAATATCAAATATCGATCAGATTGACAGAGGGTATCAAAACATTGATATGCGGCTGCGCATGTTGGGGGCTGAGATCGAAAGAGTTGATTAGCGTAGCCCGAATTTCTTACAAATCAATCTTCAACCCCACCGGACAATGATCTGAACCATGATATTCATTGTATATCATGGCATCTTTTACTTTGCTGATAAGGACATCAGACACCAGGAAATAATCAATTCTCCAACCTGCGTTCTTAGCGCGGGCGTTCGTTACGTAGTTCCAATAAGTGTATTTTACCTCTTCAGGATAGAGATTTCTGAATGTATCAATAAATCCATTCTCAAGCAGACGGTCAAAACCATCTATTTCAATTTGCGTGTATCCGGCGGACTTATTGTAATTTTCCTTTGCCCTGGCGATGTCGATAGGTTCATGGGCGACGTTTAAATCCCCACAGACAATTACGGGTTTTCTGCGGCCAAGCCAGGTTACAAATTCCTTAAAATCATTGTCCCATCGTTCGCGATAATCCAACCTCGCCAAGCCTTCACCCGCATTTGGCGTGTATACGGTGGTGAGAAAGAAAGTGGGGTACTCGGCTGTAATGACGCGCCCCTCCTGATCGTGCTCCTCAATCCCAATATCATAAGTCACCTGCATGGGCTCCTCCTTCGAAAGGATTGCGGTACCTGAATATCCTTTCCTGGATTTCGATGCGTTAACGTAAACATTGTAATCAGGAAATACTGCTAACGCCGACTGCACCTCTTCTGATCCACCCTTCGTTTCCTGCAGGCAAAAAATATCCGGATTCATTGCTTTTATATTCGGGATAAAATCCTTCTTGATTATGGCTCGGATTCCGTTTACGTTCCAGTTGACAAGGTGAAGAGACATAGCTTAAATATCCAATAGGGAAAGAATCCCGAGTTTAACGTAAAGTTCAGAATCAGCCAACTTTACGCTAATCTTTCCCACGGCAGGGAAAACAAAAAAGTCCGGCAAATGCAGGACTTTAAGTACTATTTTCAAGAATAAGGCTATGCTTTCTTGGTCGCGCTCGCCTTGAATTCTTCTTTAATCTTCTCTATGTCTACGTTTTTAATAACGGGCTGAAAATTCTGTATCTTCAACGTTTGGCGCCTTACTGCTGATTTGGCCTTGTCTTTGCGGCCTTTACGCTTAAGTCTGGTTACTGACATAGTTCAATTCTTTTAAAAGGAGTGCAAAAATAAACGGGATTTCCGGGATTACAAATGGATTGCTCAAAGTTTTTTAGGCTGTCAGCGACGCCTTGGCCCTGAACGCCTTCGGAATTGGTCAGAAACTTTCCACTTGTAACTTTAAGCTTAGAACCCAACCTTTGCGGCACATATGGAAAAACCCACTTTACCAAAAGGAACCCGCGATTTCGGACCAGCCGTTATGGCCAAGCGCCATTTCATCCTTGAAAATATCCGGCAGGTTTTCCGGAATTACGGTTTTCAGCCACTCGAAACGCCCGCAATGGAGAACCTTACCACACTCACCGGAAAATATGGCGATGAGGGTGACCAGCTATTATTCAGAATACTTAATTCAGGAGATTTCTTAAAAGACATCAGCAACCCGGAATTACAAGCCAGAAATTCAAAACTATTATCTAGCCAGATTGCTGAAAAAGGTCTTCGATACGATCTTACTGTCCCTTTCGCCCGGTTCGTCGTTATGAACCGGAATGAAATCAGTTTTCCCTTTAGGCGTTACCAAATACAACCCGTATGGCGAGCCGACCGGCCGCAAAAAGGAAGATATCGTGAGTTCCTCCAATGCGATGCGGATGTTGTAGGCACGGATTCGCTGCTCTGTGAAGCGGAAATTATCCTCATGATCCGGGAAGTTTTCAGGGAGTTGGGAATTTTGGATTACACGATTAAGGTAAATCACAGGGGTATTCTCTCCGGTATAGCAGAAGCAATTGGTGCCGCGGAAAATGACACAACCCTTTTCGTGGCAATCGATAAGTTGGACAAGATTGGCGAAGACAAGGTAAAGGAAGAATTGCGCACAAAAGGTTTCACCGAAAACAGACTTGCTTCCTTATTCGAGATGCTGCATGTGAAAGGTTCTACGGTCAACAAGCTTGCCTTGTTTTCATCACGGTTCAGCGCAAGCGAAAAGGGATCAAAAGGATTGAGAGACTTACAGGAAGTGCTGAACTACCTGACCTATTATAGTGCTTCTGACGAACATGTCGAGTTTGATGTTACCCTTGCCCGGGGTTTAAGCTATTATACCGGGTGTATCTTTGAAGTTAAAATAAACCATGTAGGGATAGGGAGCGTTAGTGGCGGCGGTCGATACGACAATCTAACCAAAGCCTTTGGCGACAAAGATAATCTGTCGGGTGTAGGATTTTCTTTTGGCGTAGATCGATTGTACGATGCCATGGAGGAACTAGACTTATTCCCCAGAGAGACCCAAATATCTTCAACAGTGCTGGTTTGTCATTTTGATGATGAGACACTGCAATACGGATTTGGCGTACTGGCGAAGTTAAGGGCAGCAGGAATCTCTTCAGAAATCTATCCAGACCTGGCCAAAATCAAAAGACAACTTGAGTATGCGAACAAGAAGGTTGTTGCTTTCGCCCTCGTTATAGGGTCAGCGGAAAAGGAAAGCGGCTTGTTAGCCTTAAAGAATATGGCCACTGGAGAACAGGAGAAAATTACGCTCGAACAAATCATTTCTAAACTTCAATAAGCTTTACGACCTTAGCGCGCATTCCGATCGTTGCATTTGAGGAAATGTATTTTCCCAATTGAAGCGAGGGAAAACCAAAACGCAGAAAAGATCAAAACCATGGCGGTACACTTAATCTCCAATAAGCGAATCTCGCTTCAAGACCTGTCTTTGATCTTGTCGGGGAGAGCAACTGTCCAGCTTTCGGCAGAGGCTAAAGAAAGGATCATTCAATGCCGTGAATACCTTGATAGAAAACTCGAAAATTCAAGCCAGGCCATCTACGGGATAAACACCGGATTTGGATCGCTTTACAATAAGCACATCGCGCCCGATCAATTGGAGAAACTTCAGGAAAATTTAGTTAAGTCGCACGCTTGCGGTACCGGGCCTGAAGTACCTCAGGAAATTGTTAAGCTGATGCTTTTCTTAAAAGTGCAGTCACTTGCCTATGGATATTCAGGCGTTCAGTTGCTCACCGTGGAGCGCCTTATCAACATGTTTAACGAGAATGTGCTGCCGCGAATTTACGAGATGGGTTCATTGGGGGCTTCGGGCGACCTCGCGCCGCTTGCGCATTTGACGCTCCCGCTCATTGGCCTGGGGGAGGTTAATCACAATGGAGCAGTCTATTCCGGTGAACATATCAATCAAAAATTAAACTGGCCTGGCTTGCATCTTAAGGCCAAGGAAGGTTTAGCCATGCTTAACGGAACTCAGTTTATGGGTGCATATGGCGTCTGGAGTTTATTGCACGCACAGCGTTTGTTGCGGCTTTCCACAACCATTGGAGCACTTTCATTGGACGCCTTTGACGGTCGCATTGACCCCTTTCAAGAAAAGGTACACACGATACGTCCGCATGTCGGACAGCGAAAAACAGCAGCTGAAGTAAGGGAACTTCTGGCGGGCAGTGAACTTATTCATCAAAGCAAAAAACACGTTCAAGATCCCTACTCGTTCCGTTGCATACCCCAGGTGCATGGTGCAAGCGCTGACACAATTGATTACGTTTCAGGTGTATTTATGATTGAAGTAAACAGCGTGACCGATAATCCAAACATATTCCCTGCCGAAGATATTATTGTATCCGCCGGGAATTTTCATGGTCAGCCATTGGCATTGTCGCTTGATTTTTTGGCCATTGCTTTGGCAGAACTGGGGAGCATCTCCGAAAGAAGGACCTATCAGCTTATCTCCGGTGTCCGCGACCTGCCCTATTACCTTGTTGCCAATCCCGGTATTAATTCAGGATTGATGATACCGCAATATACCGCTGCCTCCCTGGTGAGCCAGAATAAGCAACTTTGCTCACCTGCTTCCGTCGACTCCATTGTGTCCTCGAACGGCCAGGAAGATCATGTGAGCATGGGGGCCAACGCAGCGACCAAGGTTCATCGTATTATCCAAAATCTTTACGCCATACTGGCTATCGAGGTAATCACCGCTGCACAGGCATTAACCTTCAGGAGACCATTGAAAACTTCCCCTTATCTTGAAGCATTCGTGGATAATTTCAGGAACCATGTACCGTTTATAGAAGAGGACCGTGTGCTGCATTATGATATTAAGAAAGCAGAAGATTTTTTGAAACACTGGGAGCCTACGCATGAATCTTAAGACTTCGATAACATTTCTTTTTCTGATAGCTTCCGGCTTCTCAACCCTTGCGCAACCGTATGTGAGCGATCTTGGGAGATTTGAAGTCGACCAGGTCAAAGGTTGCTCGCCGCTAACCGTTAATGTTACTATCAGACCTCCCTTTGTTTGCGATGGCGCCAATCCCTGCGATATGGATTTTGAAAATGATAACTCATTTCAATCACTCATCTTCACACACACGTATACACAGCCTGGAACGTACACGCTGAGAATTCTTTTTCAAACCTCAGGCTTTGATCAGATTACAGTTGTTGTTACACCCAACACACAACCTTCATTTGACATCTATACCTGCGGTGGGAATGAGACCCAGGTTAAAGTCACCGACACGAACTACAACCAGTATGTCATTAACTACAACGATGGAAGCCCGGCAATTGTAGTCCCTTCGGGTAGCCTTGCAAAAGATAACCATACATTTTCGTCCTCCGGGAACAAAACCATTACCGTCAGGGGGAGAAACCTGAACGCGGATGACAACTGTAATCCGATGAATCAAAATGTAAATGCGCTTGCAACACTTCCCGTGCCCGCAATTACCCAACTTACTGTACTGGACGATGCCAGCATAACCCTCAATTTTAATAACCAGGCAAACATCCTGTACAAACTTCAGATCGCCACCAATTCCACTAATTTCCAGCAGCTTCAGGATATCTACAATATCAGTACCGTTACCGTAAATAATCTTAGAACGGATGATAATTTCTATTGTTTCCGTTTGGGGGCATTTGATCCCTGCAATAACATCACCGCCTTTTCAGCACTAATTTGCAGCGCAAATTTTGATTTGACCACACTGAATAATCTAAACCGGCTTACGTGGGCCACTTCATCGACAGGAATCAGTGACTACACCATCACCAAAAGCAACAGTCCGCCACTGGCAGCGCTTTCATCAGCAACGTCATTTGACGATACCAATATCAGTTGTGGCACGGATTACTGCTATCAACTTACGTCCAACTATGCGAATGGAAGTCAGAGCATTTCATTGCAAAAGTGTGGGACGGCAATATCTACAACCCAGCCAACAGCGGCTGAAAACATCTCAGCAATCGTAGCGCAAAATAATAATAGTGTTGAAATTCAATGGACACAAGACCCATCCTTTACAGCGGTAGCGTACACCGTGCAGAAAACTGGTGTTACCGTTGGAACATCCCCCACTACCTCCTTTACCGACAACGAATATACAACAGATGCCGGCTCCTGTTATACGATTTCTTATGCGGATGTTTGCGGTAATAAAAGCATGTCAAGTATACCGGCATGTCCAATGTTCCTATCGGCTATGCTGCAGTCAGACAACGTTATCAACCTCACCTGGACTTCATATGCTGGTTGGAAAAACGGAGTTGATCATTACGTCCTGGAAAAATTCAATGAGCAAGGTCTATTGTTATCGTCTTTCAACACCAATTTAGCAACCACCTTTGTAGACGATACAGAAGATTTTGTCAACCAGGTTTATTTGTACCGTGTATCAGCATTCCCAACAGAAATCGGAATCGTGAATTCCATTTCAAACACCGTTACCGTTATCAAAGAACCAAACCTCTTTCATCCGTCTGCTTTTACACCAAACAGCGATGGACTCAACGACACCTTCAAAGTGTTCGGGCAATTCACAGCGCAGGTTGAGTTCAAGATATTTAACCGATGGGGTGAGCTGTTGTTTTTGACGACAGACCTTAACCTGGGTTGGGATGGAACGTATAAAGGCAACTCAATGCCGGAAGGAACCTATGTATTCCGGGCGAAATTAACTGACCTGGCAGGCCGGACATCAGACCGATCAGGAACTATACTACTCTTGCGAAAAGGCAATTAACTATCAGGCTAATTCTTTACCTTTGGAACAATACGCAACTGGTGGAAATTTTTTGGTGTACCAGGTTGGTCGTCCGTAGCGGCAGCGCTTTGTAATCGTAAACTGCCGTGTGCCAGATTTTTAAATAAAAGCAAAGCTATGTTTGACATGATGAAAATGATGGGCAAGATGAAAGAAGTTCAGGCCCGTATGAAAGAAGCACAGGATAATTTGGTGAACGTCCAGGCTCAGGGAGAATCCGGGGCAGGCATGGTAAAGGCAACCATGAATGGAAAAAAACAATTGGTATCGATCGACGTTGATCCCTCGCTTTTGAAAACTGATGACAAAATAATATTACAGGACCTGATCGTCGCGGCTGTTAACAAGGCTAATGAAGAGGCTGAAATCCTGGCCAAAGAAGAGATTCGCAAAAGCACGGAAGGACTACTCCCCAATATCCCAGGCCTGGACCTAAGTAGCATGATGGGATGAGCCGCACGGCTATTGTTATTCTGAATTATAATGGAGAAAAGTTACTGCGACAATTCTTGCCTGCTGTTCTTAAGTATTCGGGAGCAGCTGAAATTATTGTAGCCGATAATGCCTCATCCGATCAATCCCTTGCAATCCTGCGGCAGGATTTTCAACAGGTAAAGCTGATTCAACTCGACCGGAACTATGGATTTTGCGCCGGCTATAACCGAGCCCTAAAACAGGTTGACGCCGATTATTACGTACTGCTGAATTCAGACATTGAGGTGACGCCGGAATGGCTTACACCCATGATACAACTCCTGGATGGTGATAGGAGTATTGCAGCGGCGCAACCGAAAATTTGTTCCTACTATGAAAAGAATAAATTCGAGCATGCTGGTGCAGCAGGCGGATTCATCGATTCCCTGGGTTATCCTTTTTGCAGGGGCCGCATATTCAACCACATCGAAATTGACAACGGGCAATATAATGATGTGCGGGAAATTTTCTGGGCTTCCGGCGCCTGTCTTATGATTCGATCGGAAATCTTTCACCGGTTTGGGGGCTTTGACGAGGATTTCTTTGCCCATATGGAAGAAATTGATCTGTGCTGGAAAATTCAGCGCACAAAGCAACGTGTATTCTATTGCGGACTAAGTACAGTCTATCACGTCGGCGCTGCGACGCTTGCCTATGGAAACCCACAGAAAGTATACCTGAACTTCAGAAACGGATTATCACTGATATACAAGCATCTCAATGCTTTTGAGTTGGTATTCAAACTCCCTATACGGCTGATATTGGATTGGATGGCCGCATTTTCCTTTTTACTCCGTGCAGAATGGCGGAGTAGCCTGGCTGTTTTTCGGGCACACTTTGATTTTTTTGTGAATATCGGAAGAGACAGGCTAAAAAGGAGAGAAATCCAACAAAAACCGCACTATTCCCGGGTCTGCGTTAAGCATGGGTTGATCATTTTCGATTACTACCTTCGCAGAAAGAAGAGCATAGATAAGCTCTAATAGTCCCAAACCTGGTTTCTTTTCCGCAGATGCTTTCGCATGTTCATAATAAAGGCCAAAGTGAGATAGATTATTACGGGAGATCCAAAGGTGATAAATGAGGCATAGATGAAAAATAACCTGATACTTGATGTTGCAACGCCTAATATCTCCCCCAGGCGGGTGCAAACGCCAAAAGCATATAATTCAAAGAAATGCTGGATTCTATCGGTCAAACGCTCCATATAACTGGCTTTTATAAACTTTCAACAACCCAAAAGGTTCATTTATCGATCAAAAACCGGTCTTGCAAATATAACGTGCAGACCGGGTCAAAATGTCGGTGTCCTTCATATTTTTTTGAGTATAATTGCAAAAAAATTCACATAAGTATACTTTTGCAACCTGTTTAAACCATAAATCAAAAACCAATGAGAAAAGTAGTCTACTCATTTCTAATCGCCGGCGCTTTGACCCTAGCGGGCTGTGCACTGCCCACGATGGTGAAAATGTCTAAAGACCAACAGCTGACGGTTACCCCTAACCCGCTGGAAGTTCACAAGGATACTGTTGCCTTCGATATGGCAGCAAACCTTCCGGTAAAAATGTTAAAGAAAGGTACTGTTTACACTGTGAACACCTTCTATAAATCCGGCTCAAGCGAAGTTGCCCTCGACCCCATTCCCTTCAAGGCTGAAGACTATCCTAACAGCAAAGTTGAGCAGCCTAAGGTTACGAAAAGCTTTTCCTTCCCATATCAGCCTTCCATGAAAACCGGAATGCTTGAAGTTGAAGGAGTAGCTTCAAAAGGAACAAAATCCAAAGTATCACCACGCCTTCCTGTGGCGACTGGTTTGATAACCACTTCTAAACTTGTTAAGCCTGTAGCCTTTGCCGCTTTTGCAGGACATGGTTACAATAACCAGGAAGAGCTTGTACCCGTAATTATCCCTGACTTTATTTTTGAGCAAGGCAGATCTGTGCTTAGAACCAGCGAGATCAGAAGTGCTAAGGGTAAAGAACTTGATGCTTTCATTGCTTCAAAAAATGCAACACGTACCGTAACCATTACCGGTACACACTCTCCTGAAGGCGCGGAGCGCATAAACAGCAGGTTATCACCTGATCGTGCAGCAGCAATTGAAAAATTCTATCGCGCTCAGATGAAGAAATATGACTACATGGGAAAAGCTGATTCTATCAACTTTATCCTGAAGCCGATTATCCAGGACTGGAACGAATTCAAAACTGAGCTTTCAAAATATGAAGGCATTTCTTCAGAGGAAAAAGCAGAATACCTGAATATTATTAATGCCGGTGGTACTTTCGAATCTCAAGAAAAAGAAATGCATAAACTGAAGACCTATCGCAAGGTTTTCAAGGACATCTATCCAATACTTAGAACAGCCAAGACTGAAATTCTGGTCGTAAAAGACAAGAAGAGTGATGCTGAAATTTCGGTATTATCCAAGCAGGTAACGCAAGGTTCTGTATCAGCAGACACACTTTCTTTCGAAGAAATGATGTATGCTGCAACGCTTACGCCTTCTTTGGAGGAAAAAGCGGCAATCTATGGCGCTGCCACAAAGAAAGGCTCTAACTGGAATGCACATAACAATTTAGGCGCTGTTTACATCGCGCAGGCTATTGAAAATTCAGGCAGCGCGGCGGCGCTGGCAGACAAAGCCCTCGCGCAACTTGAGATTGCAGCGAAACTAAACGAAGCACCAGAAGTTCACGCCAATCTTGCTTCTGTAAACATGCTGAAAGGTAACGCGTATGCGGCCTATAATCATGCATCTAAAGCCCTTAACGCTGGTCTCCGTGGTGAGAATGCTGCGGGTGTAAATGGTGTTAAAGGAGCCGCTGAAATCGTGAAGGCGCAATACGCAGCTGCTGTAAGTTCTGAATCTGCTGCGACAGATAACGCTGATAACCTTTTCAACAAAGGGTTGGCACAAGTACTGAACAAAGATTACCAAAATGCGATGACTTCATTCAAAGAAGCTACTGCTAAAGACAGCAACCTCGCGATTGCATACTACGGCGCAGCCGTAGCCGCTGCCCGCCTCGGTAACGCTGACGGTGTCGTAAGCAACTTAACTAGCGCTGTAGGTAGCGACCCTTCCCTGAAGGAAGCTGCTTTAAGCGACCTTGAATTCGCAAAATTTTCAGCTTCTGAAAGCTTCAGAAATGCATTGAAATAATCAACTCATTGGTTAAACAGAAAGCCCCGGTCAAAAGCCGGGGCTTTTTTTATTGGCGATGGTTCAATAAATTCCTTCGAATTCTTTTATTCTGTAAATCCTGAGCCTATTTTTACGCACTTTCTGAAAAATATAACATGAGAGAAATCCAGTTTAGAGAAGCCCTTCGCGAGGCCTTGAATGAAGAAATGCGGAGAGATCCGAGTGTTTTCCTGATGGGTGAAGAAGTAGCGGAATATAACGGCGCTTATAAGGTGAGCCAGGGCCTCCTGGCAGAGTTTGGCCCTGAACGCGTCCTGGATACCCCAATTTCTGAACTTGGCTTTGCAGGCATTGGCGTTGGCGCTGCCATGAACGGATTGCGGCCGATTATTGAGTTCATGACGTTTAACTTTTCTCTGGTGGCCATAGACCAGATTATTAACGCTGCGGCAAAGATCCATTCTATGTCTGGTGGACAATATAGCGCGCCGATGGTTTTTCGCGGACCAACAGGTAACGCAGGCCAACTCGGGGCACAACACTCGCAAAACTTTGAAAATTGGTTTGCCAATACCCCCGGCTTGAAAGTAGTCGTGCCTTCAAACCCATACGATGCGAAAGGATTATTGAAAACAAGTATACGCGACAATGATCCCGTTATATTCATGGAATCGGAAGTCATGTATGGCGATAAAATGGAAGTTCCTGAAGAGGAATATCTTATCCCAATCGGTGTTGCCGATATAAAGCATCCGGGCAACGATGTTACTATTGTTTCCTTCGGAAAAATTATGAAAGTAGCCCTGGCGGCGGCGGCAGAACTTGAGAAAGAAGGAATCTCCGCCGAAGTGATTGACTTGCGAACCGTTCGCCCCATAGATTACGCTTCGGTAGTCGAATCCGTCAAAAAGACCAACAGACTGGTTGTTGTTGAAGAAGCGTGGCCATTGTCTTCCATCGCCACCGAAATTACATACCATGTGCAAAGGCACGCCTTTGATTATCTTGATGCTCCCGTACACCGCGTGAATAGCTTTGATGTTCCACTCCCCTACGCGCCGACGTTAATAGAAGCCATTCTTCCCAATGTCGAGAAAACGATAAAAGCTGTAAAGGCCGTCATGTACAGAGACTAGGGATTAACAATTGCAGCGGTTAGCACAGGCCAGGAAACCGGACACGGACCAACCCCTTCATTCGGTAAATAGCTTTTACTTACACCAAGCCTGCACTTTTTGTGATAGTGTGCTAAGGTAGGAACCGAAGGCAGGAACCTCAGAAGGTGAAAAGCCAAACTGCTCATGAAAGCATTTGGTGAAATAGGAAGGACTGTTGAAGCCTACCTGGTAGGCAATCTCTGACGCGGTGGCGGAATTTTGCTTTAACAGATCATGGGCGCGTTGCATCCGAAATGACCGGATAAACTGGTTGGGATCCTACCCAAGAAGCGCCGTTAACTTCCGGTGTAGCTGCGACCGGCTCATGCCTGTTTCATTCCCTAATTCTTCAACACCAAACTTTTCATCACCTATATGGAGTTCTACGTCTTCAATGATGCGATTCAGGAATTTTTCATCGGTTGAATTGATGGCGATATACTTTGGTTGGAAAACACCCAAGCCAGTTCGGCTTTTGCAATGGCGGCAAAAAAAAATCTATTGGATATAAACGGAAGTATTTCTCGGCGTAAATTTACCTATCCAGCGGAAATACCATCGAATCCATTATCGATGAAAGGCCTAAAAAACACATAGTGCGGAAGGTGAAATCCAATAAAACGATAACCATCGCGATACTCCCGTTTGAAAATCTTTCAGCAGGGAATGAAATGGAGATCTTCTGCAGATCGTTCTGTATCGATTTGATCACCGAACTCTCCTATTTCCGCCAATTTCAAATTCTTGCGTATCAGTCAGTGATGAGCCTGGATGAGAAACCTGAACTCCTGAGTGAAAAACTCAGTGAATTAAACGTCGACTATCTAGTTCAGGGATCTTTCCGAAACCACAAAAATCAAATACGTATTAATGCCCAACTATTTGAAAGCAAAGTCAACAGGTTGGTGTGGGGCAATCGGATTGAAGGAAAATTTTCGGATCTCATTAACCTGCAAGAACGTCTGTTAAAAGAAATTGTTGCATCTCTTCAGCAACAATTAAACTATGACCTGCTGAATCAGATAAAGCAAAAAAAGAATGTAACCTTAAAGGCATATGAGTACTGGCTTTATGGCGTCGACGAACTAAAAAAAGGATCTGTAGCAAATGATAGCCAGGCACGCGCATTTTTCGAAAAGGCGTTGGCCCTTGAGCCACAATATTCTTTGGCTTACTCCGGGATGTCATTGACGTATTTCAATGAATGGAGCTGTCAACTTTGGGACCGCTGGGAATTAAGTCAAAATGGTGCTTCTGCTTGGGCGCAAAAGGCCATTGAATTGGATGAGCAAAATTACATTGCCGCCTATATCCTGGGGCGGGTATTCCTCTATGAAGGCGCCTATGAAAGTGCCGAGTATTATTTGCGCAAATCGCTCACGCTTAATTCAAACGATCCCGAAAGCCTGATTCAAATAGCATCCTGCATGACCTACCTGGGATATGGAATTGAAGCCCTGCAGTTGTACGAAAAAACGCTCAAGTTGAATCCTGTTAATGCAGAAAACTACATCCCAATCGGTGCTTTTATAAACTTTGAGTTGGGAGAATATGACAAAGCCGTTGCCCTGGCTGTCAAAACGCGAATACGACGTTGGGTGGATACTGATGCTTTTTATGCAGCTATTTATTTCCATCTGGGAGACTTTGATCAAATGCTCAACCACTGGTCTGCTTTCATTAGCGCTTTTAATAAAACCATCAACAAAGGAAATGAAGCTACCACCGAAGAAGCCGTAGCGTGGATGATGAATATTAACCCCTATAAGCACGAAACCAATCTCCTGCCCTTTTGGGATCATATTACAAACAGAAAGATAAAGGGAAAAAAAGGTAAAGCGCTGCCTTTTGAGTATGACGGAAATGGTATGAATGTATTTGAGAAGAGATCAGATTTATGGGAATATTGTTTTGATGGCAAGAAGGGCTACTTGGCAGAAGCCAAAGGGTTTCACGATATCTATAAATTGATCATGAATCCAAGGCAGCCATTTCATTGCACAGAATTGATGGAAGTAGCTGTTGTGGAAGAAGGTACGCCATTAATAGACGCCGAGGCCAAGCGGCAATACCAGCAAAAGATTCGCGATATTCAAAAAGACATCTCAGAAGCGGAAGAATACAATGATTACGCCAGGAGTGCTCAACTTCATATGGCGTATGAGGAAGTGCTCAGCCACTTATCGAAGTCATTAGGCCTAAGGGGGGTTCCCCGTGAGAAAGGAAATACGGTTGAAAAGGCACGATCGGCAATAACCTGGCGAATACGCAATTCAATATCGAAAATCGAAAAAGTAAATGCTCCCCTGGGCAAGCATTTCAGCAATTCCATCAAAACGGGCACATTCTGTGCTTACTCGCCAGAACAGGATATAGACTGGAACCAGTAATCGTTTGTCAGAAAACTCATCTACTTCCATTGTAAGTTGAAAACTTACGCCTTTTAGGTTGTAATACTAAAACTTACAAGACCATGCCAAATCCTATTGAAATCTTGCTGGACCCAGTTTCCCTGGGCATCATTGGAATTTATATTCTGTTGTACTTTTGGGAAACCTTCATTCCCAGGAGAAAAAACATGCCGATCATTAAATACGCAACCTTAAGGGGGCTGCTCTCTTTTATCGTACTATTTTACCTGAGCACATACCTGCCGATCCTCACGGATGCTTATTTGACAACCTATCAATTGCTTGACCTCTCTTCGTTTAATCCCTGGGCTCAGGTTATTATCGGACTGTTTTTTTATCAATTCATGCTGTACCTGTGGCACCTGGTGATGCACAAATCAGATACCTTGTGGAAAGTATTTCATCAAATGCATCACAGTGCTGAAAGGATGGATATTCCCAGTACGTTTTACTTCAGCCCTATGGATATGATTGGCTTCACGCTGCTGGGCAGTGTTTGTTTCGCACTGGTTATTGGACTCTCGCCGCAAGCCATTACTATTATAGTACTGGTCTTGAATTTTCTGAGCATGTTTCAGCATGCGAATATCAAAACACCCCGTTGGCTTGGTTATTTCATCCAGCGGCCAGAACAACATGGTCTCCATCACGCACGCGGCATACACCAATACAATTACGCAGACTTTCCTATTTATGACTTCATGTTTGGCACCTTCAAAAATCCGGAAGATTACCAGGGAGAGAACGGTTTCTATGATGGCGGATCTGCCAGGGTATTGGATATGCTGCTGTTTCGAAATATTGCAAAGCAAGGACAAAAATAAACTAATATGAAAATGAATACGGAGAATAACCCTTTTACCAGTGACCTCTATCTTACAGATGGCGGAATGGAAACGACGCTTATATTTCACTACGGAATGGAATTAAGACTTTTTTCAGCATTCGAGTTGCTTTTGAATGAGACAGGCACAGCAGCGCTTAAACGATACTATAAACCATACCTGGATTTAGCAGAATTGAATGGAACAGATTTTATTCTGGAAACCCCTACGTGGAGGGCAAGCGCTGATTGGGGTCACAGGCTTGGGTATTCGCCGCAAGAAATGGAATCAATCAATAAGGACGCCGTTCAATTTATGCGAACAATCAAAGCAGAACGGAACTTACCCAACGATATCCTGATCAGCGGTAATCTTGGCCCGCGCGGTGATGGATATAGCCCGGGAGTAAGGATGGATATTGTAGCGGCATGTGAATACCACCTTGCACAAATAAAAGCATTTGCGCTGGCCGATGTGGATGTAGTAACCGCATTAACCATTAACTATATCGATGAGGCCGTAGGTATACTCAAGGCCGCCAGGACCCTCAATATTCCGGCCGTTATTTCTTTTACATTGGAAACAGATGGATCGCTTCCGAGTGGCGAGCCACTTAAAGAAGCCATTGAAAAAACCGATGATTTGACAGATCATTACGCAAGCCACTATATGATAAATTGTGCACACCCAACCCATTTTAAGACAGTATTAGACACCAATGAAAGGTGGAAGAACCGAATTCAGGGTATCAGGGCCAATGCCTCTACCAAGAGCCATTCCGAACTTGACGAGTCCACCGTACTGGATGAAGGGGATAAACATGCCCTTGCGAATGATTATTCGGCCCTGCACAATATCCTACCCCACCTTCGGGTAATTGGCGGATGTTGTGGTACAGACCATACCCACATTGCAGCAATTGCGAAGAAGCTATCAAAAGCATTACCCAAATAAATCCTCTATGTTGGGCAACTACCACCTGCTCCTGCATGAGTCCGATGATTTCGGTCCCCTGCACTAGCATACGCTGTGTGCTCATCTTTAAGACATGTCTGACAACAAACAATACGGTGTAACGCTTTCGTTCCCGGTATAATCGTAACTTGAAGCTATGATTGTATACCCTGGCAACAGGGCGGTAAAATTTCTTTTCCCGGGCCTGTCTTTTGATGACTGCGCATGGATAAGATGTTTCAGGGAAGAGGAAATCCCATCATTTGATCGAGACAGCATGATCATGTAGCACAATATGAGAAAGCACATCCTTATTCTAGGCCTGATATTACTCCGCGGATTAGACACTAACGCACAACTCACCAGCTATTCTGAAGACAACGATGTTATCGAAATAAACAATATCCGTTCGTATCTATCTCATGCTGCAAGCAGCATAACGCAAAACTCTTTAACCAGTATTACAAGCCTTGCAGCGTGGGAAGCTGTAAAGGAACGCCGGCATAAAGAATTTCTGGAGATGATGGGACTGGAGGGAAAACAACTGGACGGAAAACGACCTGCCGTGAAAGTCACGAAAACGGGTGTTATCCAAAAGGATGGTTACAGAATTGAAAAGTTATATTATGAATCGATGCCCAATTTATACGTGGCTGCCAACCTGTATATCCCTGAAGGAATAAAGAAACCGATGCCGGCCATATTGTATGTATGTGGCCATGCGCATACGCAGAAACATCATTATCAGGCACATGCCAAGAATTTTGCCCAACATGGATTCGTGTGCCTGATCATTGAAACGATACAAAGAGGAGAAGTAACAGGAGAACATTTGGGTGCTGAGTCGCTTGGCTGGTTTCATTGGTACAGTAAAGGTTACAATCCTGGAGGCGTTGAACTTTGGAATGGCATACGTGGGTTAGATCTGCTGTCTCAAATGCCTGAAGTTGACAAAGACAGACTTGGCGTAACCGGCATTTCCGGCGGGGGATCTCAAAGTTGGTATCTGCCCGCGGCCGATACTCGGGTAAAAGCAGCGGCCGCTGTAGCTGGGGCCGGATCGCTGGAAGGCCAAATCGTACAGCGCACAATTGATGATCATTGCGATTGCATGATGCCCATCAACACGTATGGCATTGATTTTTCGGATATCGGGGCACTGATTGCGCCAAGGCCATTTTTGATCGCACAAGCAACAGAAGATGGCTATTATTCCATTGGTGCGGTACGGAAGCTCTACAATAAAGTAGAAAGTATTTATGACTATTACGGTAAACCTCAAAACATAACCATGACCGAAGCCTCGGGCGGACATAGTTATGGAAACAAAGAAGAATTTCGAGGCAGGATACTAGCATTCTTCATGAAATCATTGATGGGGAAGGAAATTTCAACTGATGCACTGGAACCGATTGATATTACAAATGAATTGTCTAATGAGGCGCTCAAAGTATACGTTGATGGTCCTCCTGCAGACGACATCACAAAGACCATTCAAGATTCGTTCGTGTCGTTGGCGAATCCACCGGAAATCAAAAACACTGAGCAGTTAAGTTTATATCGAAAGGAAGTAACAGATTTCTTAAAAACCAAAACGTTTCATGCTTTTCCTGAAGTGCCTTCACCGCTGGACATCCGATTGGAATTTCACACCAGCGACTTTGCCGCATTTGGTAGGGACGATTACAGCTTTGTATCAGAGGCCGGATGGCGACTTAAATTTTCGCTTCAACGAGGTCAATCCCGGGAAAAACATGAACCGCTTTTGTTGGTTTTGATAAATCCTGATGAAGGGCGATGGACAAGATATGAGTTAACCTCAGGCATACACGACAAAATGAATATTGCCTACTTTGAAGCGCGGGGAATCGGAGAAACGGGGTGGTCTCCTTCCCTGCAATGGCATATTCGCCGATCTGCCGCCTGGACAGGAAGGACCATTGCTTCCATGCGCGTGTACGACGTGCTGAGATGTCTTCAGGCTTTGCGCACGATTCCGGGTATTGATCCCAATAATATCAGCATTGTCGCCCAGGGTGAAATGGCAGTAATCGCATCTTACGCCGCGTTGCTCGACGGAAATATTAAATCACTCATCCTCAAAAATCCACCGGCAACGCAGAATGTAGCGAGCCAGCCAGATGGAAAGGGCGAAGCGATAGAAATGCTTAACTGTTTGCGCATAACGGATTTACCTCAGGTAGCAGGATTGATGTTTCCCCATGAATTAATTGCGATCGGTGAGTTGCCGTCAACTTACACATGGGCTGAAGATCTCTACGGAATCCTTGAAAAGCCCGAAGCCTTTAAACAGGTGCAAAGTCTATCCGATTGGCTTGGCGAATGAGATACGCATTGGCCATTACCAAATAAATCAAGCGAGCAAAATTTTCCAGGCCTGTTCGATATTGCCTTGAAGCAGGTATTCATGCGCGAGCTTATGCAACGCTTCTTCTCCTTTCATCATTGCTGTCTGAAACGTAATGTCAAGTTTACTTTCTTCAAGGGTCGGGACAACAGGCAATGCCTTAATGCTGGCCAGCATGCCCAGATCATTTCCGGTAAGCACCTTACTGTTGCGGATATTTTCAGGAATCTGATCAAATCCTATCCCTAGTTCCTTTAACGGTTTAGGTACCCTGAAAATTGAGTCCCCCTGTACCCGGCAATACCATGCTGAACCAAGCCGACCGACCACATCAAGCTTAAAGGGATCAATCAGACCTTCTTTATCCAGCACATCATCATTGATGTGCATAAACAGTATTTCGCAAATTAAAAGAATACCTGCACCACCCTGATCCCCTGTAGGTACTATCTGAATTACCTTGCATTCAAAAGCAACAGGTGCCTCGCCAACCCTGGGAGGCTTGACGCGTGATGCAGGGATTGGCGTAAATCCCGCTTTTATGAATTCGTTAACACCCTTGGGATATTCAGCGCTGGCCAGCGACATCTGCTGAACCATGGGGTAACTAACGATATGAATAACCACTTCAGGAACTTCCAGTACATTTTCGTGGGTGTGTTTTGTTGTGTTATCGCGACCCCTCCGCGATGGCGCAAAAATGAGTACCGGAGGATTCGTACCAAAGCAATTGAAAAAACTAAACGGACTCAGGTTTACGTTGCCGTCACGGTCAACGGTACTGGCTAACGCAATAGGGCGCGGTGTTACAGCGCCCAACAGGTAGGAATGAAATTTTGGAATTGAGATTTCTTTAGGATCTATTGTCATTCAGTTGGGTTTTGAGGATGAATTTGTTCATTAGCAACAGGAGATTCGGGAAAAGCTTCAGGTATCGTTGGAAGCTTTAGCAAGGTGTAGACAAAAACACAAATCAACAAAGTGGGAAGTATAAAAGCCCCTATCTGAAAACGCAATCCGGTATGACTGTACGTCCATTTGCTAAAAGCAATAGCAGTATTTACGAGGGCGACGAATGCAACGAGTGTAAGTACCGACAGCACGATTACGCCTGTCCTTCGATTTACAAATTGATTTTTTACAAGAAAATTAATTAGTTCCGCCAGGGCGACCGAGGTTCCCACAACCAGGGAAACAGTAATCAGTGTCCTTGGAAAATTTCTTAGATAATGATAGTTATAAATAATTAGTCCGATTTTTCCCAGGATATTGGGATTTGCCAAAAGAAAACTATTCAGGATTACAAGTCCGGTCAAAACGCTGTAGAAAAATAATTTTCGCATATCGGATACTTAAATGGGCGGAAGTATTTTACCGCTGCAGTCACCAAAGCCAATCCGTATATTGTTCTTTTCAGCGAATCCGCGAATGGTAACGGTATCACCATCCGCCAAAAAGGTCCGTGTACTTCCATCCGTCATGTGCAATGCTTTCTCCCCATTCCAGGAAAGCTCCAACAAAGATCCATAAGAGCCTGGCGATGGTCCGCTGACGGTGCCGGAAGCGTATACATCGCCAACCTCGATATTGCACCCGTTTACGGTATGGTGCGCCAACTGTTGGTTTATGTTCCAATACATATACTTGAAATTGGTTCGGCATACTACGACCTCCGCGGCATCTGCAGGCTGAATCTGGACCTCCAGTATAATATCAAAGTTCTTTTTCCCCTCAAAGGCAAGGTAGGGAAGCACATGAGGGTTTTGTTTTGGGCCATGAACACGAAATGGTTCAAGAGCGTCCAGTGTTACTACCCAGGGTGACATGGTTGATCCGAAATTCTTACCCAAGAACGGACCAAGCGGAGCATACTCCCATTGTTGGATATCGCGTGCTGACCAGTCATTGAATAATGTGAAGCCCACAATGTAGTCTTCCGCTTCTGCCGTATGTATGGTCTGCCCCAATACTGTGTCCCTGCAAGTAATAAAAGCTACTTCCAATTCAAAATCCAGCTTATGCGTAGGACAAAAAACAGGAGGTTCTTCAGGATGAGGCCTGATCTGACCGCGCGGCCGCTGGATAGGTGTTCCGGAAACAACTATCGAAGATGCACGTCCGTGGTACCCAACAGGCAAGTATTTCCAATTGGGCAGCAGTGCATTTTTTGGATCACGAAACATGGAGCCCACGTTTGTTGCATGCTCTTCGCTGCTGTAAAAATCTGTATAGTTTGGGACGCGCACAGGTTTCAACATCTGCACTTCAGTCATCGGAATAAGGGCAATCTCACTTGCGCCGGCGTTTGATCTTAATTCATCGTTATCATTTCGCAGCAATTCAGATACCCTTTCCCGTACTTCCCGCACCTTGTTCTTCCCCAGCGCGAAAAAACCATTCAGAAACCGCTGATTAAATATTCCCGCCGGCAGGTCTAAACCGTCAAGGTATCCATGCTCATGCAGATAAACCAAATCCAGAACATAGTCACCAATCGCAACACCCGCCGCTGCCGACAAGTACCTGGTTTTGAAAATGCCAAATGGGAGGTTCTGAATGGGGAAATCAGAGCCTTTTGGCACATCCATCCAGCTTTTCAATTTCGGGTTGTTGGCATAGATCATGCGGTATTAAGTTAAATGGAAAACCATCGCTGAACACACAATTCCTTGCATTATGCGGCATGTAATCACGCCACCGCTAATTTAATGGGTTTTGTGCAAGCTGACCAGATAATGCAGCACTAAACACCGAAAAGCCTTGATTGCTTTTCATAGGACCGGCATCAAAGCTTAGCTAATTCATTCTGGCAGAATCTGCGTTGTATATTGGCGTGTAAACTTGTTGGCTCAAAATCTACGTGCCACCCGCTCATGAACAGGCGTGCTATCGCGGAACGCCGAAAGATGCCAAAGTTGAAAATATGGAATTTATTGACAATAATTGATTATACTGTTTACAAGCTCTCCAACAACAATGATTGATACCTTTCCCATCGCATTTGAATCCCGTATGCGACATTCATTGGGAACCGCCTGGGATTTGTTCGCCTCAGCACATGAACATTCTTCGCCGGTGGCCATCCGGATAAATCCTGAGAAGTACAAAACCGAAGGGCCTGGTCAACGTGTTCCATGGAGTGCTCATGGAAGGTACTTGTCTGAACGCCCCGTCTTCACACTCGATCCCCTTCTGCATGGAGGGGCCTATTATGTTCAGGAAGCAAGCTCCATGTTCCTGGAACAGGTGTTTAGGCAGATTGTAGGCCCCGCACAGCCCTTAACCTTGCTGGACCTGTGCGCTGCGCCCGGAGGGAAATCCACACACCTGCTAAGCTTAGTCAATCGAGAATCACTTTTGGTCGCCAATGAGGTAATCCGTTCGCGGGCTACTATACTGCTGGAAAATATTGAAAAATGGGGTAGCAACAATGTAGTGGTCACGAACAATGACCCGCAGGATTTCCAGCGTCTTGGAGGTTTTTTTGACATAGTGGTCGTGGATGCGCCTTGCTCGGGTGAGGGTCTCTTCCGAAAGGACCCGCAGTCCATGAAAGAATGGTCAGCTGACCACGTTATGCTCTGCAGCAAACGTCAGCGCAGGGTTGTCTCTGATGTCTGGCCCACATTGAAAGAAGACGGGATACTTATCTATTCAACTTGTACCTATAGCACGCTGGAGAACGAAGAAAATCTGAAATGGCTAAAGTCTGCTTCCAATGTAGAGTTTTTGTCTCTGCGACTGGAAGATGATTGGGGTATTGAAACCATTGCCCAGGATGGTATCATTGGCTATCGCTTTTATCCACATCGCGTTAACGGTGAGGGTTTCTTTATGGCCGTTATTAGAAAAAAAGAAAAGCATCATCAACCCAGCATTGGCAACCTTAAAAAAACATTTAATACTGCTTCAAAAAAAATTATGGAACAATTAGACCATTGGATTAAAGATGATGAAGATTTTACTTTTATCCAGCGTGAACACCTGCTTCAATTTTTTTCATCCCGACACAGGCAGGCTATTGAATATCTCACACGGAATTTAAGATTGCTTTCGGCGGGTACTTTTGCAGCAACGATAAAGCATGAAAAACTAATCCCGGAACATGCGCTGGCGCTTTCCTTGCACGTTCGGCAAGAAAATTTTGCGGAAATATCTTTAACCCGCACAGAAGCGCTTCAATATCTGCGGAAAGAAACGCTTACAATCGCGCTCCCTCAAAGAGGCTTTGCACTGGTACAATACGAAAAACTTCCGATTGGCTGGGTGAATGTCTTACAGAACAGATTGAATAATCTTTACCCCGCAGCATGGAGGATAAGAATGGTCGATAGATGAATGTTATTAAGAACCAATTTTTAGGTGATGTGAAACCGATAATGACTTACTACGGGCCCACTTTTACGCAGGAGTTGCCATCGCCACTTATTAGCATTTCAACAGGCTACAAGGTCAACCTGCAAATTCGGTATTAATGCCAATTTCTTTATTTTTGCCCCTCTTCAAGCCTATTATGTCACTATCAACGAAATACGACCCATCAGCAGTAGAAAGCAAATGGTACCGGCATTGGATGGAAAAGGGTTTTTTTCATTCTGAACCGAATCCTGAAAAAGAGCCCTACTGTATCGTCATACCGCCGCCAAATGTAACGGGTGTGCTGCACATGGGCCATATGCTGAACAATACAATACAGGATATCCTCATCCGAAAAGCCCGTATGCAAGGAAAAGAAGCATGCTGGGTACCGGGAACAGATCATGCCTCCATTGCCACGGAAGCCAGGGTTGTGGCAATGCTGCGCGAGCGTGGTATAAAGAAATCAGATATTACCCGCGAAGAATTTCTAGCGTATGCCTGGGAATGGCGGGGAAAATACGGCGGAATTATTCTTGAGCAACTAAAAAAACTCGGGGCTTCCTGCGATTGGGAGCGAACCAAATTCACAATGGACCCGGATTACTACGAAGCCGTCGTCGATGTATTCATAGATCTTTACAATAAAGGAAATATCTATCGCGGAATGCGCATGGTGAATTGGGATCCTGTTGGAAAGACTGCGCTCTCTGATGATGAAGTAAACCACAAAGATGTTCAGTCAAAGCTGTACTACATTAACTACCCAATTGAAGGTACAAATGGTGATTTCATTACCATTGCAACAGTGCGACCGGAAACCATTATGGCGGACGCTGCCATCTGCATTAATCCAAATGATGAACGTTATAAAAACCTGAAAGGAAAAAAAGCAATCATACCTCTTGTCAATCGCAGTATCCCCATCATTGAGGATGAATATGTAACGATGGAGTTTGGCACTGGATGCCTGAAAGTCACGCCGGCACACGATGTAAATGACTACGAGCTGGGCAAAAAACACAACCTGGAAGTCATTGACATCCTGCACGAGGACGGAACGCTGAACCCAAAAGCTCAAATTCTTATTGGTGAAGACAGGTTCACTGCGAGAAAAAAGATCGCAAAGGACCTCAAAGAGAAGGGCTATTTAAGCAAAGTAGAAGACTATACCAGTAGTGTCGGATTCTCGGAACGAACCGATGCCGTTATCGAGCCCAGGCTTTCAATGCAATGGTTCCTGAAAATGGAAGATATTACGAAGCCAGCGCTGGCCCATGTAATGAATGATGACATTCAGCTTATCCCATCAAAGTTCAAAAACACGTATAACCACTGGATGTCCAACGTTCGCGACTGGTGTATCTCACGCCAGCTTTGGTGGGGTCACCGTATCCCTGCATGGTATGACGAAGATGGATTCTACGTGGTTGCTAAAACAGAAGAAGAGGCAATAGCGCTCCACGAAACGAAAAAGCCAAATGCTAAGAACCGCAAACTAATTCAGGACGCTGACGTCATGGATACCTGGTTCTCCAGTTGGTTATGGCCAATAGCCGTATTTGATACCTCAGTTTTCAGAGATGGAAACAAGGGCAACGCAGATCTAAACTATTATTACCCCACCAATGACTTAGTCACCGCCCCTGAAATTCTTTTCTTCTGGGTGGCGAGAATGATCATTGCTGGATATTTATACCGCGGCGAAAAGCCTTTTGATAATGTATACCTTACGGGTATCGTACGCGACAAGCAGGGGCGAAAGATGTCCAAGTCTTTGGGCAACTCGCCGGACCCACTACATTTGATTTCCACCTTTGGCGCAGATGCCGTGCGCACGGGGATGCTTTTCAGTTCGCCTGCTGGCAACGATTTGCTCTTTGATGAGAAGTTGATTGAGCAGGGCCGGAATTTCGCCAACAAAATATGGAACGCATTCCGGCTGATTAAAGGCTGGACGGTTGTTGCTGGATCACCCTCCGCCGAAAGCAAAATTGCAATAGCATGGTTTGCGTCAAAAGTGGATGACAGCTTACTGTCATTGGAGGATCATTTCAGCAAATTCAGGATATCGGATGCCTTGCTGACAATCTATAAATTAATTTGGGATGACTTCTGTTCTTGGTATCTGGAAATGATCAAACCGGAATTTGGCAAGCCGATTGACAAACCCACGTTCGAGCAGACCCTTGAGTTCTTTGAGAAATTACTGAAAGTCCTTCATCCCTTTATGCCATTCATTACAGAGGAACTATGGCACGAATTGAGAGAACGCAATGACAACGAATGTATCATTGTTTCAGATTGGCCAACAGCATCCACCCCTGACAATGTTATTCTGGCTGACAGTGAGATCGCTTTTGAAATCATTACGGAAATCCGAAATTGCCGCAATGCCAAAGGAATTTCACCCAAAGAAACCCTGGAACTATTTATAAAGGCAGACAATCCAGCATTGGTAAAATCGTTCTGGCCAGTTATCCAGAAGTTATCAAACCTGAGCGCAATATCCTTCGCGGAAGAGAAGCCTGACAATGCCACAAGTTTCATGGTAGGATCTGCTGAGTTATCTATTCCAATGGATAAAAAGATTGATATCGCAAAAGAACGAGAAAGCATGCTGAAGGATCTAGAATATCAGCGGGGCTTTATGGCCGCCGTAGACAAAAAACTTTCAAACGAAAGGTTTGTAAAAAGTGCACCGGCAAATGTTATCGCGTTGGAGCGCAAGAAAAAGGAAGATGCTGAAGCAAAAATTAAAGCCCTTGAAGAAAGTCTTTCGCGACTCTAGCGAAAAATCTTTTGCCGTTGTTAATTCCGGCGTTCGGCACGGAAATTTGGCCTCATAAAATCTTCCACGCTGCGCATCCCGGATTAAAAGCGCATTTCGGATGTGCGGTGATCATTCTGGAATGCCGCCTGTTTCAAAACCGCGCAGCCATCAGCAGTTCTATATTCTTGTGCTTTATGCCGAATTTTCGGGCGACATATTCATTTGTCAAACCACCTTTGTAGGTATATACACCTTTCATAAACCATTTATGGGAAAATATCATGGCTTCTACCCCGCCATCTTCAGCAGCCCGCAAAATGGTGGGTGTAAAAATATTACTTAAGGCGGTAGACGCCGTGTGGGCCACGCGGGACGCGACGTTGGGCACACAATAATGAATAACACCATGTTTGCGAAACACTGGTTTGCTAAGCGTAGTGATATCTGATGTCTCAACACACCCACCCTGGTCTATGCTGAGATCAATAATCAATGAATCTGTCTTCATTTGCATCACCATCTCTTCTGTGATCACATGCCTTGCCCTGCCTTTTTCGGCCCGTAACGCGCCGACGACAACGTCGGCAGCTTTCAGCGCTTCACTGAGCGTGATGGTATCAATGGTTGAAGTATAGATCTGCTGACCCAGTAAGTGTTTAATTCTCCGGAGTTTATAGATGTGGTTGTCAAAAACCTGAACATCAGCCCCCAGCCCTAGTGAGCAGCGGACAGCATACTCAGCCACTGTGCCAGCACCAATAACAACAACTTTTGTTGGCGGCACACCTGTTATTCCACCAAGAATCACACCCTTCCCATTATTCGCGGTACTTAGATATTCCGAGGCAATCAGCATCACGGTACTTCCCGCAATCTCGCTCATGGCCCGCACAATAGGCATACCGCCAACCTTGTCTTCGATGAATTCATATGCCAACGACGTGATTTTCTTTTTGAGCATGGCTTGCAGGTTTTCAACCTTCAAGTGTCCAAGCTGGAGCGCTGAGATCAGCGTCTGCCCGGCATGCATCAAATCAATCTCTTCCAATGTTGGCGGTTCGATTTTTAGAATGACATCTGCCTGATACACCTCCTGCGGAGAGTAGACAATCTTCGCACCAGCATCGCTGTACTGTTTATCTGAAAACTTAGAGCCATTACCGGCCTTCGTCTCCACCCACACGTCATGACCATTGTGAACCAACAAACCGACAGCATCGGGCGTAAGGCTGATTCTATTTTCTTGAAGTGAGATTTCCTTGGGCAATCCGATAAAGAAGGCATGCCTCCTTTTTCTTACTTCAAGCAATTGCTCCTGGGGATGCAAACTGGCCTTAGCCAAAGCCTCAAACCCTGTTTTCTTCTTTTCCGTCATGGAATGAAATAACTATTTTTCGTAGCGTCTTTTCCTCAACCTGAATAGCAACTTCGGCATACTGAGAAGGAATTAAGGACGGTATTTTTTCCGGCCACTCGATAAAACAAGGGCACCCGGAATAAAAATACTCCTCTACTCCAATATCATATGCTTCGGCTTCATGTTTTATTCTATAAAAATCAAAATGAAATACTTTGGTGTGATCATCCTTTTCATACTCATTTATTATGGCGTATGTCGGGCTGCTCATCGCGTCAACAACACCAACGGCTTTGCAGATTTCCTTAATCAATGTAGTCTTCCCTGAACCCATTTCACCATAGAATAACCACACGGTACATTCTTCAAGCTGCCCGGCAATACCCTGGGCAATTTCCCGAAGATCGGATAAGCTTACTGCCCGAAAGCCATTTGCTTCTTTGATCATTGCACATTTTTCGAAGTTAAGAAAATTATGGGAATGATCATCTCCTCCATGCTTACGCCGCCATGCTGAAATGTGTCTTTATAAAGATTCACATAATAATTATAGTTATTGGGGTAGGCAAAGAACTGATCTTCAATCGCAAAGACATACGAAGAAGAAACATTCAGTTTGGGCAAGAAAAGCCGCTCAGGTTTATGGACCTGCATAACCTTGTCACCATCAAACCCAAGATTTTTGCCTTGTTTATAACGCAAATTGCTGTTTACACTTCTATCGCCAATTATCTTAAATGGTCGCTTCACCCGGATGGTTCCATGATCAGTTGTAATCACTAGTTTCACATCTTTCTCTGCAATTTTCCTCAGAATTTCAATCAGGGGGGAATGTAGAAACCAGGATTTTGTAATTGATAAATAAGCCGATTCATCCGGAGCCAGTTCACGAACCATGGCCATATCCGTGCGTGCATGCGAAAGCATATCCACAAAATTGTAGACGATGACATTCAAATCATTCTGAAAAAGATTGTTCACTGTGTCTACCAGGCTCCTGCCTTCTTCCAGGTTCTTAATTTTATGGTATGATCGCTTTATATTCAGGTTATTCCGCCGGAGCTGCTTCGACAGAAATTCGTCTTCAAAATTATTCTTGCCCTCATCTTCATCCTCGCTTACCCATAGATCAGGATTTGTTTTCGCCATCTCAGCAGGAAGTTGCCCGGAGAATATGGCATTTCTGGCGTAGGCTGTGGTCGTTGGCAAAATTGAATAATAGGTTTCTTCGGAGGTTACATTAAAGTAGTCCGTTAGTACGGGCTCAATCACTTTCCATTGGTCGAAACGAAGGTTGTCGATGAGGATAACAAATACAGGCTTGTCACCCAACTCGGGTAAAATCTTTCGTTTCATCAGCTGATGCGAGAGCAAAGGCTTATCTGACTTGGGATCATTCAACCAGGAATCGTAATTGCGCATAATGAACTTCGCAAAGTTGGCATTGGCTTCGTTCTTTTGCATGTCCAGCACATCACCCATTTCCTGGCTATCACTTTGGTCCATCTGCAATTCCCAAAACACCAGCTTTTTATATATTTCAGCCCATTCCTCATGGTTCATTTTATCCTGGAAAGCCATACTAATCTTGCGGAATTCCTGTTGATAATTGAGATTGGTTTTCTCCATCACCAGCCGCTTATTGTCCAGTATCTTTTTGACGGAAAGCAGGATCTGACTCGGGTTCAGTGGTTTGATGAGGTAATCGGCAATTTTAGAGCCGATGGCTTCTTCCATGATCTGTTCTTCCTCATTTTTGGTGATCATTACCACGGGCAGATTGGGCTTGTTATTTTTTATTTGTGTAAGTGCCTCCAATCCGGACATGCCAGGCATGTTTTCGTCGAGAAACACCACATCGAAGTGTTTCTCATCACATAGCTCCACGGCTTCAGATCCATTATTGATCGGGGTAATATCGTAGCCGCGCTGCTCGAGGAAAAGAATATGCGGCTTCAACAAATCAATCTCATCGTCGGCCCACAAAATGCTATATCTTTGCATATCTTAAATTTTTACCAATTTAATCATTAATCGCTATCCCTGATCAGTTAATCGATAAACGATCCCGGGAAGACACCACGGATGAACAAAAAGAAGATAATCAACGATCCTATATATGGATTCATAACCATTCCAAGTGAACTCATCTTCGACATCGTTTCACATCCCTATTTTCAACGCCTGCGACATATCAAACAACTCGGACTTACTGATTATGTCTATCCCGGTGCCTTGCATACCCGATTCCAGCACGCCCTTGGCGCTATGCACCTTATGGGCCGTGTCCTGGAGGCGCTTCGCTTCAAGGGTATTGAAATTTCAGATGATGAATATGAAGCCTCACATCTGGCCATTTTGCTCCACGATATTGGGCACGGCCCATTCTCGCACGCTCTTGAAGACATTCTTGTGCCAGGGATAAATCATGAAAGCCTCTCTTACCTGTTCATGCACAGACTTGATGAAGAATTTGCCGGATCGCTCGGGCTTACCATAAAGATTTTCCGCAATACTTATAAACGGAAGTTTTTTCATCAACTAGTCTCCAGTCAACTAGACATTGATCGTCTTGATTACTTAAGACGAGACAGTTTTTTCACCGGCGTTCAGGAAGGCACAATCGGCGTTGATCGGATCATTTCGATGCTGACGGTACACAATGACCAACTCGTTGTCGAGGAGAAAGGCATCTACAGCATCGAAAGTTTCCTAAACGCCCGCAGGCTGATGTATTGGCAAGTATACCTTCACAAGACCACCGTAAGTACAGAACGCATGCTGGTTAATTTAGTTCGAAGGGCACAGGCTCTTGTGCGGGCGGGAGAGCAATTATATGCAAGTGATGCCCTATTGACCTTTTTAAAAATGGATTTTACGCCCACGGTATTTAAAGAAAATCAGGAGGTGCTGAATCTGTTTGGGCAACTGGATGACAATGATATTTGGGGGGCGGTGAAATTCTGGCGAAACCATCCTGACAAGATACTTGCGCTGCTTGCCCGGATGATGATCGATCGCAAGTTGTTTCAGATCAAGTTGAGCACTGGACCCATAGAAAGAAACCAGGTAGAAAAAATCAGAGAAGCGATTATGGACGAATATGGAATACTGCGCGCGGAGGCTTCTTACCTTTTTTCTCATGGCACCGTAACAAACGAGGCGTATGCTGAAGGCCAGGAGATTAACATCCTCATGCGCAACGGGGAATTATTGGACATCGCCCAGGCATCCGACCTCCCAAATATCAAAGCCATCAGTAAAATCGTGAAAAAAAACTACCTCTGCTGGCCTAAAAATGTATCTTTGTTAGCTTTGTGATTCGTTGTTCCTCATCTTTCAATTCTAAAGCCCCGATAGTACAGTGATCCAAAAGTAAAGACAGAAAGTACACGCCTAACGAATAACAGAATGGAATTTACGGTCAATGAAATAGCTGCAATGCTCGGTGGAGAAGTGAGGGGGAATGGTAACGAGAAAATAATGATGCTGGCTAAAATTCAAGAGGCAAAAAAAGGTCAGATTTCATTTCTATCCAATCCGAAATACGAACAGTACATTTATTCTACCCAGGCTACCGCCGTTATTGTTAAGAAAGATTTTGTCGCCCGCAAACACGTACCCGCCATCCTCATTTTAGTAGACGACCCTTACATCAGTTTTACCCGATTGTTGGAAGAATATCACAAGTTTATCAGCTTCCAAAAAACAGGTGTTGAACAGCCCAGTTTCATGGCAGAAGATTCTATCATTGGAAAGGACTTTTATCGCGGAGCATTTTCCTACATAGGCAATAACGTTAGGATTGGTGACAACGTAAAAATCTATCCCAACACATATATTGGTGATAACGTAACCATAGGTAATTATACCATCCTCCACCCTGGTGTGAAGCTTTACGCAGATACCAAGATCGGCAATCACTGCGTCATCCATGCTGGCACCGTTATCGGCAGCGATGGATTCGGGTTCGCGCCCAACGAAGACGGATCATATAAGACAATTCCACAATTGGGCGCCGTCATCATTGAAGACCACGTGACAATTGGAGGAAATACTGTTATCGACTGCGCCACTTTGTTTGGCGATGCCACTATTATTCGGCAAGGTGTAAAACTGGATAACCTGATTCAGATTGCGCATAACGTTGAGATCGGCAAGAATACAGTAATTGCAGCCCAAACAGGTATCTCAGGTTCAACGAAAGTAGGTGAAAAGTGCATAATTGCCGGCCAGGTTGGTGTTGCAGGCCATTTGGTGATTGCAAATAATACCGGATTGGGGGCGCAATCCGGTATATCAAAATCCATTAAAGAAGAAGGTCAAAAACTGATGGGCTCCCCCGCATTCGATTTCAATGATTACTACAAATCATACGCCGTATTCAAGAAATTACCCGATATCCATCAGCGGCTTCGCGATTTGGAGGTAAAGCTTCAAAAAACACAGAGTAGTTCCTTTCCCGTAGAATAAATCCTTATTATAGGGCAGCGTAAGAGGGGTAAAATCTCAAAATTGGATTATCAGGAGTTTGAAGTTAACTTTGCCCACTTTTGTACCCATGCTTAATATCAAACAGCAAACCATCCAGAAATCTGTGGCCCTTTCAGGTGTTGGGCTTCATACAGGCGTTCAGACCAACATGACGTTTGTGCCTGCAAAGCCCAACCATGGTATCAAATTCCAACGCGTAGACCTGCCTGGATCTCCTATCGTTGACGCTGACTGCGACAATGTGGTTGACGTTTCGCGCGGTACAACCATCGAACAAAGTGGTGCGCGTGTAAGCACCATTGAACATACGCTCGCAGCATTAACGGGACTGCAAATAGATAATGTCATTATACAGCTGGATGGCCCGGAATGCCCGATAATGGATGGAAGTTCCATAGAGTTTGTAGAAGTTCTGAAAGCAGCCGGAGCGGAGGAACAGAATGCTTTGCGTGACTTTTTCGAAGTTCAGGAGCCTTTGTTCTATCGGGAAGCCGCCCGAAACGTAGAAATTGCGGCCCTCCCGCTTGATGACTATCGTGTGACGGTAATGGTCGATTACAATTCCCCCGTTTTGGGCAGCCAGCATGCCTCGATAACAGACATACATCAGTTCGAAAAAGAAATAGCTTCGTGCAGAACATTCTGCTTTCTCCATGAATTAGAAATGCTTTACAAAAACAACCTTATTCGTGGAGGAGACTTAAACAACGCGATCGTAATTGTCGACCGCGTTGTAAAGGAAAATGAACTGGACAACATCGCAAAAATGCTTGGAAAGCCAAAAGTGGCCGTAAAGCAGGAAGGCATCTTGAATAACATTGAACTTCGGTACAAAAATGAACCAGCAAGGCATAAACTGCTTGATATTGTAGGGGACTTATCGCTTGCCGGCAGGCCACTGAAAGCACAAATACTTGCCGCGAGGCCTGGACATGCGGCAAATGTGGCATTTGCCAAAAAGTTGAAAAAGGCAATGCAGGAATCAGACAAAAAGGGGAAGCCGAAATACAATCCTAGCCTGCCTCCTGTCATGGACATAAACAAGGTTGCAGCAACGCTTCCCCATCGCTATCCTTTCCTGCTCATCGACAAAATTATTTACCTTGACAATGAAAGTGTTGCCGGTGTGAAAAATGTGACCGCAAATGAGTATTTTTTTCAAGGCCATTTTCCGGGAAATCCGGTAATGCCCGGTGTGCTTCAAATTGAAGCCATGGCACAGATCGGGGGTATCTTGGTTTTGAATACAGTGCCGGATCCTGAAAATTACTGGACCTATTTTCTGGGTATTGAAAGCTTCAGGTTCAGGAAAATGGTTCTTCCAGGAGATACATTGGTGATCCAATGCGATCTTTTGGCGCCAATCAAACGTGGAATTGCAAAGATGACAGGACGCGCTTATGTTGGTAATACACTTGTTTGTGAAGGTACTATGACCGCCAGTATTGTTCGTAAAGACTCATGAGCCAATTTCCACAAGCCAACGTACACCCAGAAGCCATAATAGGGGCCAACGTGATTATTGAACCCTTCGCTACGGTTCAAAAAGACGTTGTCATTGGGGACTCCAGTTGGATAGGACCTGGTGCAATCATTTGGGACGGGGCAAGGATCGGAAAAAATGTAAAAGTTTTCCCGGCGGCTTCGGTCTCTTCACCACCTCAGGATCTCAAATTTGCCGGAGAAACAACAGAAACACATATTGGTGACAATACGGTAATCCGAGAATCCGTGACAATTAGTCGTGGAACTGCCGATAAATTCAAGACTGTTATTGGAAGTAATTGCCTATTGATGGCATATGTCCACGTCGCGCATGACTGCATTATCGGGAACAACTGCATTTTGGCCAATGCTGTCCAGGTCGCGGGCCATGTAACCATTGACGATTGGGCTATTATTGCAGGCGCCAGCGCCTTGCACCAATTTGTGAAAGTTGGGGCCCACGTCATGCTGTCCGGAGGATCACTCGTTCGCAAAGATGTACCACCATTTACCAAAGCTGCACGCGAACCGCTTACCTATGCCGGAATCAATGCTGTTGGACTACGCAGGAGAGGATTTAGCTCGGAAAAGATCAATGAGATTCAAGAAATATACCGGCATATTTTTCTCAAAGGCCTCAATAACTCTAAAGCGCTTGATATGGTGGTAGCAGAAGTCCCGTCCAGCCAGGAAAGAGATTATATAGTGGAATTCATCCGTACTTCAGATCGGGGTATTATCAAAGGTTATGGCGGCAGTGACTAATCGGTCCTTGCCGGCGATTTAACTTATCTTAATCTGTGGTTCATGGCTTTCAATCCTCTGCATTCTTCATCAGCCCCCAGGCATACGACTGAAAATAGGCCAGCCTCGCACGTTAACATTTCTGTCGAAAACCTTGGCAAGAAATTCAATAGAGAATGGATTTTCAGGGACCTCAGTTTTACATTTCAATCTGGGCAGACCTACGCTATTACGGGACCCAATGGATCCGGCAAATCAACGCTGCTACAAATACTTTGGGGACAAATGCCACCCAGCCTTGGCAAGGTGAAATACACCAGTGCCAATGGTGAAATGCCTTCAGAAGAAATTTATCAGCACATTTCCGTTGCTACGCCTTACCTGGATTTGATTGATGAATTTACACTGTCAGAGCAATTGCGTTTTCACTTCAGGCTTAAATCGAGCAGGTATGCCATGAGTGAAGTTGAAATGTTGGAAAAAATGAACCTGCTGCATGCACGAAACAAGTACATTTCAAACTTATCTTCTGGAATGAAACAACGCGTTAAACTTGCCTTAGCCTTTTTTTCGCAAGCTGAGGTTGTTTTCCTGGATGAGCCCGGTACTAATCTGGACAATCAGGCGTTTGAGTGGTACGGAGAACAACTTCAGAATTTACCCGACAATGCATTGGTTTTTATTGCAAGCAATCAAGCGATTGAATATCCGGCCAACGCTCAAAAATTAGATATAATGCGCTTCAAATAAAGGTTACATGGCCTTGCGTTTTCATATTAAATGCAGGTAGCAGTGACCCAAAAGTAGCCTCAAGTTTGAATTTCATATTTTTACTTTCATATTCGTAATTAATTAATTAATCACCTCAGCATGAAACATGTAGCTAGATTGTTTTCACTAATATTACTCGTTAGCGCCACTTTGTCTTACACCGGTTGCAGCAGCAGTGGGGGCGACAAATCTACCGAGGAACTGCAGTTGGATAAACTGAAATTCACCTGGACGCTCCAAAGTGCGAATGATGGCACCGATAGAACGGATGAATATCCCGGCATGACCGTGATCATATCAGGTACGTTTAGCGAAGGGGGAACTTACAACTATACCAGCACAGCCGATTCCTGGCCCAGTATCAGCCCCTGGAAAGCGAACGATACGTGGAAATTCAACGCAGGAAGCGTTACCAGCGGTATCATACGGCAGAGTGATCTGCAGGAAATGAATTATGCACTGACAAACTCAGACAAGACCCTTACCCTTGATTTTGTGTATAGCGGCCCTGGATTTAACAACGGCAGAACATCATCTGTTGAGGGGAACTGGGAATTTGTCTTTACAAGGCCCTGATAACACTATCGGATAAAAAATATAAAAAAGGCCTTACTCAGTTAAGGCCTTTTTACTTGAGTACCACAACGGTAATCCCGTCACCGCCCTGCTCAATATGTTCATCTTTCATACTTGCTACCTCCTTGTAGCGTTTTAGATGCTCACGCACAACCTTGCGAAGCACCCCCTCACCTTTCCCATGCAAGACTTTGAGTTCACCCTGGCCCAAAAGAATAGCGTTGTCCATAAATTTGTCAAGGATAGAAATGACCTCGTCCACACGTTTACCCCGGATGTCAAGCGTACTGTTGAAGTTTACCCGTTTTTCATGTATGTTGACGCCCGCTGAACGGAGTTTTGCCTCCATCGCCTTTTCAATCGGCACCGTAATTTTTTCCAACTTATCCAATTCAGTAACCGATTTCATTATTCCAAATTGAATGGTAGCACGCTTACCCTGTATGGAAAGTATTACCCCATTACCTGCTTGTCCAACGATCCGAACCCGATCACCTACTTTCAACAATGCCGTGGGTAGTTTGACTTGCTTACGTTCTTCACCTACTTTTTGCGTCAACGTTTTCAGGTTCTTCCGTACTTTCAAAGTTTCTTTCTTCTCCGCTTTGTTTTCCTTGATGTGTCGAATGGTCTTTTCGATCTCACGGTTGGTTTCTTTCAATAACGCTGCTGCGTCTTCCTTGGCTTTGCTGATTATCTCCTTCTTCCGTGTCTCTAAATCGGAATACAGTGTCTGATATTTGGCGAGGGTTTCTTTTAGTTCAAAATCCTTAAGTTCAATCAGTTTCAATTTTTCAGTAAGTTCCTGTCGTTCTCTTTCCAACGATCTCACCAGCGTTTCAAACCCAGCAAGGTCTTTGCCTACTAACTGCTCGGCTTCCAGAATTGTACTTTGCGGAAGCCCCGTACTTCGCGCAATCTCCAGCGCGAAGGAGCTCCCTGGCTTCCCGATATCCAATACATACAAAGGCACAAGATTTCTATCATCAAAACGCATGGATGCATTCCGAATCCCCGGGTGTTCGCCGGCAAACAATTTCAGATTGTAATAATGTGTAGTGGCTACCCCCCAAACCCCTTTCTTCAACAGTGCTTGAAGAATAGCTTGCGCTATTGCTCCGCCAAAGTTTGGGTCCGTTCCAGATCCCAATTCATCCAATAACACCAATGATTCCTCCGATGCAGACGCCGTAAAAACGCTCATATTCCGCAGGTGACTACTGTAGGTACTCAAATCATTTTCAATCGACTGTTGATCCCCTATATCCAAAAAGATATCCTTGAATATGCCAACACGCGAGCGGCTTGAGAGCGGAATCAATAAACCACATTGCGCCATGTATTGGAGCAGTCCTACAGTTTTCAAGCATACCGATTTTCCTCCGGCATTAGGTCCGGAGACCAGAAGCACCCGGTGCTGTTGATTTAGTTCAATGGACAACGGGACGACTTCTCTTTTTCCTTTTAAGCTAAGATAGAGCAATGGATGTTTTGCATTATACCAGACCATTTCCGGCCTACTCTCGATAATTGGATAATCTGAATTGATCTCTATTGAGAATTTTGCCTTAGCCCGAATAAAATCGATTTGTGCCAGAAATCTGAACGCAATTGTCAGCATAGGAAATTCGCTTCTGAAAGAATCCGTTAGTTCACGCAAGATCCTGATTGCCTCTCGTTTTTCTGCGTGTTCCAGATCCCTGATCTCATTGTTAGCATCCAGCATCTCGGTAGGTTCCAGGAAAACGGTTTGACCCGTGGCAGACTCATCCAGAATAAATCCCTTTAACTTTCGTTTATGCTCCGATTGTATGGGAATGACAACCCGCCCATCACGGATGGTAGGAAGCGCACCTTCCGGAACCCAACGTGCACCCACGGCCATACGAAAAATCTGGTCTGCCAGCTTTCGCAGTCTTCCCTGCTCATCCCTGAGTTTCTTCCGAATCCTGGCCAATTCAATGCTTGCAGAATCACGTAAGATGGCCTTATCATCAATCTTCAAGAATACCAACTGCGCTAACGCCGCCGTAAGATTAACCGGTTCAGCCAGGCGAAAAAGTTCCGGGTAAACTTCTGCAGACTTGGTTAAGAATATTCTGCCAGAAATAATCGTTTCAAGCGAATGCGCAAGATCCAGAAAGTCTGTTGCCTCCAGCCAATCGCCTTCTACTGAAATTTTTTGGAGCCACTGGGATGGATCAAGAAAATATCGGGATGGAAAAGGCTCTTCTTTTTCCAAAATCTGTCGAAATTCCAGATTCTGCCTCAACAAAGTCTTGATACCCTCAGGGTCAGTGTTAAAACCCATTCGATCGACCCATTCTTCGCCGGCAATGGAATGGCAATAACGCTTAAGCTTCATCCGGATAAGATCAAAGCCCAGTTTTTGCTCAAACGAATCTGGATATATCATTTTCTTTCTCCGCTGGAAAGCAACCGCTGCTCCCGAAGGTTGAGCGAGTCAACAAGGGCAGTGTAAATCATTTCCAACGTTTGTGGGTGATCAATATAATAGTTGAGCGATCGCTTGAATGTAGAATCAGTCGTATTGAGCTTCTCAAAAATCTCGCCTTCTTTCGCTGCGATAATATGCCGTGAGGAATCCCGTGTGATGCTCAGGGTGCTTACCTTTTGCTCAGCTATGTACAGCTCAGACAAAACATTGACCATTTCGTCCTGACTCAATATACCTTCAGGAATACCTTCTTTTTTACCACACGCAAAAAACAAGACAACCAGCGCAGCACAAGCCAGGCGAACCCGATTTTCACGACACAAACGCTTTACAGATTTTCTCAATCGATACTTAATTTAAGGTGGGCAAAATACTCATAATTGTTCTATTTTTGACGAAATCCGTTGGTGGCAACGGATAACCGGAACTGATTTGCAAATTTTATTCCATCGCTGACGGACGCGTGAAAGAGCTCTTAAAAAAATTACGAAAATACGAAATCCAGATTCGCAAGGCCATTAACAGCCAGATGCAGGGCGATTATCACTCCATTTTTAAGGGCTCTGGACTGGAATTTGATGATGTGCGGCCCTATCAATACGGTGATGATATCCGTACTATTGACTGGAACGTATCTGCGAAGGGTCATGGGACTTTTGTAAAAACCTTTAAGGAAGAAAAAGAACAAACCGTGTTTTTTATTCTGGATGTCAGCGCATCGGAAGACATCGGCAGTCCTGGCAGCACGAAAGCCGATATTGGCAAGGAGATCTGTGGTGTTCTTGCGCTTTCCGCGTCTAAGGAATCAAGTCATGTCGGGCTCATCTGTTTCTCTGATGCCAAAGAGAAGTATATGAAACCGACAAAGGGGCATTCGCAAGCCTATGAAATCATTAGTACGCTTGCTAAACTCAAGCCGCAATCACTTAAAACTGACCTGTCCAAGGCAATTGCTTTTGCGCTGAATACAATCCGCCGCAGAAGCGTTGTTATTTTGGTATCCGACTTCATAGATGACGGCTACTTCCCTAACCTGAAGTCCCTGGCACGGAGACACGACCTGGTTGTGATTCAAATCAGCGATAAGCGTGAAACCAGGTTGCCGAAGTTGGGAATCATCCCTGTGGTGGACAAGGAAACGCAGAAAACGTTGTGGATCAATACTTCCTTTGGCGATTTCAGGGAAAAGATCAGTGCCCGGCATGAGACCCGGAAGAATGAGCTCGCGAGATTCAGCCGCAAACACCAGATAAATTTCATATCGCTGGACACCGATGAAGACTATGTGCCAAAACTTTTACGCTTATTTAAGGTGAGAAATAAATCTTTAAAAACCACTTAGTCGTGATGGAATTGAGGTGCCGTAAGATTTTCCCGGTCGTTTTGTTTTTGCTCTTGTGTGGTTTAGCCAAGGTTAATGCGCAAGACATATTGGTTCGCAGTGGGTTCCTAATGGATAGCCTTAGGGTTGGAGATCAGACCGGGTTCTTTCTGGTCACAGAATATCCCAGTACGCTCAATATGTTGTTTCCCGATTCCACCTACAACTTTGCGCCCTTTGAATACGAGAAGAAGAAATACTTTCCAACAAAAACTATTGCAGGCAGAAGCTACGATAGCGTTGTGTATTACCTGTCCATCTTTGAGGTCGATCCTTTGCAGTCGCTTAGTCTTCCGGTTTACCAACTCAACCTAATGGACTGTACAACGTACATTTCCACGCGTGATACTATCTTGTTGGCCGAGCTTGTACGAAATTTACCAGATACTTTGTCTGCACAAAACCTTCCCTTAAAAGTCAATACGGCATATCAAAATGTATTGTACATTTTCAACTATCCGGTGCTCCTGAGTATACTGGCTGTATTGCTCGTCTTAACGGCAACAGTATGGCTGGCCTTTGGCAAAAAAATAAGAAAGCACTTCCGAATGAAAAGAATGCAAAAAGCGCATCAGAAATTTCTTGAAGGATATGCCCAACAGATTGAGAAAGTTAGCGTCGCGTTCTCTGCTATCACCACTGAAAATGCCCTTTCACAGTGGAAA
>Ga0224505_10000075_pt1 | contig 72874 bp, 62 predicted proteins | sample SF_Jan12_sed_USG_FD_169102 | JGI IMG/M metagenome (GOLD analysis project Ga0224505, IMG submission 169102) | Sediment microbial communities from San Francisco Bay, California, United States - SF_Jan12_sed_USGS_4_1 | ecosystem: Environmental > Aquatic > Marine > Sediment | place: USA: California...
GGTGACATTGCTGTAAACCCCGCCGTTGGCCAGGTTCACAAATCCACCGCCGTTGTCCTGCTGCCACTGGTAGGTGATGCCGGTGCCGGTAGCCGTTACACTGAAGCTTGTTCCGGTGCCTTCACACACGATAACATCCGCTGGATTTACGGTCACCAGCGGCAAGGTGTTCACCGTAAGGGTAGCTGCCGCACTGTTGGTTGCTGCGCAGGTGCCGGTAACCACGGCACGATACTGGTAGGTGGTCATTGCAGCGGTAACCCCGGTAAGGGACAGGGTTGCGGTAGTCACACCACTGTATACTCCCCCGTTGGCCAGGTTCACAAAAGGTCCGCCCGTACTCTCCTGCCACTGGTAGGTGAGCCCGGTGCCGGTAGCCGTTACACTGAATGTGGTATTGTTACCCTCGCACACAATGGCGTTGGCAGGTGGTAATGTCACAATGGGATTCTTCTGCTCGGTCAATGTTGCCGAGCTTGATGTTGCTGCCGGTGAGCAGGTGCCGCTCACCACAGCACGGTAGCGGTAGCCGCCAAGTCCTAAGACGTTGCTGATGTTCAACGTGGGTGTGGTGACATTGCTGTAAACCCCGCCGTTGGCCAGGTTCACAAATCCACCGCCGTTGTCCTGCTGCCACTGGTAGGTGATGCCGGTGCCGGTAGCCGTTACACTGAAGCTTGTTCCGGTGCCTTCACACGCGATAACATCCGATGGATTGGAGGTGACCAAAGGTGCCTGATCTATTGCAGTAATGGTTGCTGTATTGGTAAGGTCACCATCGCATGCTGGAGATGAAGCGTTTCTGGCATATACCTTAATGATAAGTGGCGCCGCTAAAGGATTCGAAGGTATAATCAAGTCAGTGCCGGTACCCGGATAGAATCCACTTAGTGGATTACTTGTTCCATCTTCCTGCAATTGATACAAAAATCCAATCTCAGCGTTCTCAACTGTGATATTTACTGAGTTGCATACAGTTGTGGTGGCTGGTGTAACGCTTAATGTGATATCTGGAACTGTATACACCGTCACGATCTTGGTATCCAGGCAAGCCGGGACGAAAGCCTTAAAGTCGTTGGTAGCATCCCATGACTCGTTATCACGGCCTGGAATTACATACCCGACAGTTCCGTTTACATTTTCTATACCTTGTGTTGCGAAATTACCCCCGGTAAGAAATTGCGCTGTCTGTGTATGAATTTCAATGATGTTGGTAGACTCATACAATTGCACTTGTGCAATGGCAGGATAGAGACCAAGTGTGCGAATAAGGTCAAAGTCGATTACAAAGATGCGTGAAGGAGCTGAGCCAATTGTCCAATACTTAATTGTGCCCGTCCCGGTCATGTCGTCCCAAATAGCTGCAATTATGTTGTCAGGATCAGTGGCATTGGGAATATCAAGATTATTGGGTTCAGATACACCGCCAGTACCCAGTCCGATAAGGCCATTCGATCCTATTCTTAATTGATTATAGGTGACGCCAAAAAAATCAAAATCAAAAAAACCTTGGGCAGTACCGAGAATGCCGCTATCAGTGTCTTTTAATAAAGATAACGTAGTCTCTGATCCGGGAGGGGCAATTCGATTAAAAGTACCAGAAGTGACAATATTATATGTACTCGCATTATCATTGGCATAAATCGTGTGTGTCCCGGGTCCGGCTACAGCTGGATCAAATATTCCACCGGCAACTCCGTTACCAATAAAATTAGTTGCGGGGCCTGCACTGAGCACGACAGGGGCATCGTTCACACAATACGATGGATCGAGGTTGGTTATACTACACTGTGCGAAGGAGAAATGGGTCGACAGGGCCATGAAAGCCAATAGCGACAAAACAACCCATCGTATTCTGTAAAGTCTTAGCATTCAGTGCAGCAATAAACTACCAACAATAAACTTAATTTTTATTTCCCTCTAAAAGTAACCTCAAAATTGATCCTTTCTCATCATTTTGAAAACTTACCATCCGGACTTATCATTATGAGAGCCATTTTCTTTTGTGTTTCAAGTTCTATGGTTCCAAATAAAGAGACACGCCTGTCGGGAAGCACGCTAACGGCGCCTGCCATGTCATCTCCTTCCAAAGATCCGAAACTCGTTGAGCTCAGTACTGCGCCATCGCTTGCCATTTTGAGCAAAACAATATCACGGTTATTATTCTCACGGATTTCATTGGCCAGGATGTAGAAATCATCAAGTTCGCCAATGGCGGCAGATACTCCCTCAAGTCTCCTGTTTAGTTTTAGGGGAATGTCCAGCCTCTTGATGCTAAGGGTATTGTCATACTGTGTAATGTAAATATCGCTGGTATTTGCACCATAGGTTGTACCGATCATGAGATAGCCATCCTGCAATATGCCGTGTGTTTCTATCGCGGCACTGGTAATTTGTATTTCATTATCAATCCCAGAAACCTTGCGTATTCCGGTGGGCGTACCGAATAAGTCAATCCCAATGACTTCAAAAGATCGTTTGTAAGGCCCATCATCAGGTCTGTCTGAATCACCAAAAAGCAAGTATTGTATACTACCACCCAGTGTGGTCTCAAAAATCTTAACAGCTGCACCTACATGTTCCCCACCGCCAAGATCAATGAATGACAACTGTGGATTCGTCAAAGCTTCATCAATCCTGATAAAAGTGATATCAGCCTCATCCGGTGGTGTAGCAGGCAACGTAGGATTTCTGCTCTTGTTTGGTTCGGCATACCCGGCGATCAGGAAACTGTTATCTTCAATCTGTGTAACCGATTTTGCTACTTGTTTTTCCCCCATTTCGATTCTTGTACTATCGATTCCTTTTCCCAGCTGGTTAATTCTGAATATGCGGATTCTGGAATCTGGTTCATCGCCAATATTTGATATGACAATCAAATTACCCTGCTTGTCAAGTTCCACATCCACGGCAGTTTCACCTAATTCGCCGAGCTGTCTTTGCCATAAGACATTCCCTAGTGGATCAACTTTAACCATGAAGGGCTGCGTAACCGGATTGGTTTGTGAAGACGTATTGCCCAGTAGTATCATAGAGCCATCGGTATTAACCAGCAAATCTACGCCCTGCTGGTTTCCGTCTTCGCCATAGTATTTGATAAAATAATTCTGAAAAACAGGATCGACGTTGCTGGCCGTATCACAAGACAGCGCGAGCAACATTATAGTAACACAGATGAGGCTAATTCTTCGCATTATCTTCCTTTTGGATTTTACGAAGTACCGACTTAGTCCTTGCTTTTTTCAGTTTTCTTGGTTTGTACAACGGGTGAATGTATCCTATAGAAAGTGCGAGGTTGTCCATCCTGAAGTCATCGTCTACATACGGGTATGGTAATCCCTCGGTTGTGCTGTTGAATCGACTATTCGCGTTTACTACGTTCTTCATTCCGAATGAATAGCGCAGGTCCAGGTAGAAGTAATCGAGCTTATTTTTATACTTAACGCCACCACCAAGAAAAAATGCAGCATTAAGCCTTTCCCGACTTTTCAAAATATCCACATTAGAAATGGATTTCGGAAACTCTGGGGGTTCGGCATTATCAGAAGTCTTAGCTTCCCGGTTCTTTAAATCTACATTAGCATTATCGCCCAGCAAATAGTTAAATGAAATTCCCACATATCCGTAACGTCTGAACTTACCTATGCTTTGAGAATATTTTACAGAGACAGGAAGGTTTGCCCAGGTTTGACGGTCAATAAATTCAACGATGTCTTTATCTAATCCAAACAAGTCTGTTGTGTTGTGTTTAAAACCTGTCCTTGAAACAGCCACTCCTGCGGATGCTGAGATAAAATCATTATAGTGGAAGTCCATCCCCACCCCTACCTGCCAACCCACCCTGATCGCGTAGCGCTCCCGGGTATATGATTCGCCGCCAATCCGAACATCATGGATTATCCTGACCGGTGAAATGCTAGGTCCGGCGTACCCATGAAGAGAAAATATTGGCGATGAAGTAAATTTTCCGCTCAGGTATACCAAATCAATGGGATCAAGTTTTGGATCAGTCAGAAATTCCGGGTTGGCACGCAATACACTCAAATAACTTTGTTCCGCACCCAATGGGTCTTCTAGCAGAAGATACGTCTCTGCCAGCAATAAGTACGCGCGCTGGCGCCATTCCCGTTTTTGATTTTTATCCAGGCAATCTTTAAGCATTGCCGAAATGCCGTACAAATGTCCCGCGTTAAATTCTTCGGTAGCCTGAATAAGCACTAGTTCGCATTCATCCTGCGCCAGGCTTTGTTTTCCAAGGCACACGACCAAAAGCAGAATGGCGATAATTTTCTTCCACAAACACATCAGAAATCCTTAATTAATAATCGAACGCAGGTATATTCATAAGGAATTTCGCTGACATCACCTACATATTTTTTCCATTCATCCTGGGTCATATTTCGTGTTAGCCTGGGGCAAATCTGTTCTGCCAGCAGTGATGGATCTGTTGGCCATACACGGATTTCGGATTCGCTACACGCCGCAATAAGATAGTCAGAGCCTTTTGCGAATTCGATGTCCCAGATAAAGCCGGTATTGTTGCCCATGACCACGGGAAGATCCTCAGGATTATCCAATACATACAGCTGAAGCCGCTTATCCAGTCCTGCGCTGGCCAGCAATTTCCCATCAGGGCTGAATTCAACATCATTTACGCCTGCCTTGTGTCCGCTAAATTGTCTGGTTTCTTTGGTCTTAAAGTCATACAACTTCACCAGTCCTCTTTTATTGACGATATCATCAACACCATAGGCTAGTAATTTTCCATTCGGACCAAATTTTACAGACAAGATCCGATTTGGATTTTCATTGGCGATAACAGAAGTCGATTTGTCTTGCAGGTTTAGCAAGATCACCTGACCGGCCCATGAAGCACCGGCTAACAACTTACCATCAGGGCTGATGCTAATGGCCTTGAGTTCATACGGTAATTCCGCCAATATTTTCGATTCACCGGTTTGCGGATTTATAAGTGAAACTGTATTGCCGACGCTGGAGACAATAAAGCCGGAATCATCGGGCAGGAACTCGATATAATTGGTACCTCCCGGCAACCCCGACACAACTTTTGGTCTGGCTCCGTTTTTCAAATCATAAATCTGAACAAAGGAAGAATCACTTCCATTTACAATGAAATTTTCATTGTGGCTTAAGGCAATAGCTTTGGAAGGATAAGGATTTATAAAATCAGTTGCTGCGTTACTAAGTTTGTTGTAGTCACCCTGATAGATTCGTCCATCCGCTCCGGCAACGTAGAATCCGTTATTCTTATCGGACACGGCAAGGGACCTCATATGCACTCTGGGAGGTCCCTGGACTTTCATTGCATTGTAGGTTAATCCATTGAGTTGTGTTAGTGCATTGTACAGACCCGTGTAGATAAAGGGCTCATATTTTTTACCCTCGAACCTGCGATGGAAGATGAATCCCTGCATTGCCATTAATCCCGCCAGGTCTTTGTCATCTTCCTCTGCGGCAGCCTTCGAAGCAAGCTCTTGTGCTTTAGTGAGCATAAAGAGACGGTTTGCCTCTTTGTATGCTTTCTCTGCCCGCACAAACTCAGACTGGGCTTTGTTTCTTTCAACACGCGCCGAATCCCGTTGAATATTGGCCTCAACCATGTTTCTTTCGGCATCCCTCCTGGCAATTCTGGCCTGGTATAACGCGGCCTCGAGTTGTTTGGTGGTTCGGTTGATCTCATCGTAAGCGCTCTTGAGTTCAACGTTTTGTTCTCGAACAATTCGCTCCTGGGCTTCAGCTCTCAGCTGATTCTCTTTTGCAATTTGTGACTGTTCTTCGGCATAAATTCTGCTCTCGTCGGCGCGAATTCTATCGGCATCAGCCTGCAGCTTCTGAAGATAAGCAAAGACGAAGAAAATAATGGCAATGATAAAGGCTATACCCAGGATGATCGCCGTAGTCCGCGTCCGTTGCAGGACGCGTTTCTGCATCATCTCCTGGTTTTTTAACTCAGCTTCATAGGTAATCCGGCTTGTATCCAGAAAAACCACAGCACGTTCAAAAGCTTCATCATAACGCTGGCCCCACTCACGGGTTGGGTTTTGCTTTCGCTGCCAGTTCAGCGCCAGTTGAAGATCAGGTGGTCTCCATAAACCTGTTTTGCCAATCTGATACATCGCGGAAGCTTCGGAAAGCCTCTTGTACATTGTGGCAGATTCAAATTCTTCTTCTACCCAGGTTTCTAACCTGCTCCATATGCGCATCAAGCTCTCGTGCGAGAGTTCGATCATAGAATCTTCATTCAATGCAATATTTGCAGCAGGCGTAAGAAAAGAACGGCCCGGGCGCCTAAAGTGATCGACAACAAAAATAACTTCCTCTTCACTTGCTTCTGCCAGTCCTGCTACCAAACCCAGACGGCAAGCTCTTCGCATCCCACGGTCGTCGCGATTTTTTTCGGTAATATTCTTAAAAAGAACTTCTGCGATTTGTTTATTCCTTGACGAAAGTTCATCGTAGGCTTCATTGGCATGCTGGGCAAGTGCTTGTTCTACTTTTCCGACTGCACTGTAATGTCTCAGATCTATCGGTTCGCCGGGTTCATGGTTGGCAACCCAATAGTCCCATGTGCGCATCAAAGCGTGCTGCAAAATGGGCAACTGGTCATGGTAATTGCCAATCTCATTGAGTAATCGCTTTACAAGACGTGGGGATATTTGCCCACCAGCAACGCTGATTGGGCCTTCAATTACTGACCTTTTCTGCTCCCGTGTTAGTTGTGGAATTAAATAATTGCTGTCGTTGATTTTTTGTGTGAGTCCGGAAAAAACAGAGCATTCCCCGATAAAATCAGAACGCATCGTCAAGGCAGCATAGGTAGGCACATCGGTCTGGTTAACAGCTGTAAGCACCAGGTTAACAAAGAGCCGTGCGTCATTTAATGCTTCATCGTTTCCCACCTGATCGCGGTACCTAAACACCTCTTCAAACTGGTCGATTAAAAAGAAAGTATTCTCTCCATCACTGCGATGTAAAAACCGGGAAACTTCAATCAGCCCATCTGAGCCACTCCGGAGAATAGAATTAATGATGGCCTTATAGATTGTAGCATCGTGCGTTTCAATCCGATTTGTCTGGAGCATGAATTCCGTTATCGAATCCGTAAGACTGGCTATCGGTGATGAGCCTGGCCGCGTAGTAATAATATTCCATTGAGAGCTCGTCCCTGCTGTAATAAATCCAGCATATAAAACCGGAATGAGTCCACAATACATCAATGAGGACTTTCCGCTTCCGGAGTAGCCCATTACTGTTACGAAACGATTCTTCGAAATCTTAACAAGGAGATCATCAATCTGACTTTCACGTCCAAAAAATAGATGACTATCAGATATCGAAAAAGGCCTTAATCCGGGAAAAGGATTCTGCCCTCCTGGCTGAACGTCAATGGAGACGTTGCTGGAGTATTGATCAGGCACATCGCTATGTACAGGCTTATTCAGCATTGACATATACTTGGACACTGAAATTTAAAGAATTGACGCTGAAAGGCTACACTGTGCACCACGTATTGCGTTAAAAAAATAGGTACTTTCTTAAGTTTAAAAAATGTCAAGTGCCAATTTAGCCTAAAATTCAATAAAACAAAAGGGGCACGTGGCCCCTTTATCTACAAAAGACTGTAATGTTTCCTATTTTACCTTGTTCACCAGGGCCTCAAAAGCAGATGGATGATTCATGGCCAGGTCAGCCAGTACTTTTCTATTGAGATCAATATTGGCCTTATGCAATTTACCCATAAGCCCTGAGTAAGAAAGTCCGTGCAGGCGAGCGCCTGCATTTATGCGTGTAATCCACACACCCCTGAATTCTCTTTTCTTTTGTTTCCGATCCCGATAGGCATACACTAAACCTTTCTCAACGGCATTCTTTGCAACCGTCCATACATTTTTCTTACGACCAAAGAAACCTTTGGCCAGCTTCAGGATACGTTTACGTTTCGCTCTTGAAGCTACACTGTTTACTGATCTTGGCATTTTTTTTCATTTTTTGGCTGATGGCGTTTCTGAATTGGTCAGAAAACTTAGTGGCCAGCAACCGGGTTAAACATTGAACCACTAAAGAATAAGCATAGCTTTTACGTTATTCATATCTGACTTTGACACCAAAGCTTTGTGGCCGAGTCTCCGCTTCTGCTTGGTTTCCTTCTTGGTCAGGATATGATTCTTAAAAGCACACTTACGCTTAATTTTACCAGTGCCGGTCACTTTAAAGCGCTTTTTGGCTCCTGATTTTGTTTTTAATTTAGGCATCTTATAAAAATTAGACTTACTTTTTTGATGGTTTGGCCATGACTATCATGCTCATTCTCTTTCCCTCTAGCTTGGGTAACTGCTCCACTTTTCCCACCTCTTCTAATCCCTGAGCAAATTTTAGCAGCAGAATTTCCCCCCGCTCTTTGTAAACTATTGATCGCCCTGGAAAAAAGACAGTAGCCTTTACTTTAGCACCCTCTTTCAAAAAGTTCTCAGCATGCTTTAATTTGAAATTGAAATCATGCTCATCGGTGTTTGGCCCAAAGCGAATTTCCTTCAAGACTACTTTCAGGGCCTTTGCCTTAATCTCTTTTTGCTTCTTCTTCTGCTCGTATTTAAATTTCGAATAATCGACAATTTTACATACAGGAGGTTCCGCATTTGGTGATATCTCCACCAGGTCTAACCCTTGATCCTGCGCCAACTTGATGGCCTGCAAAATAGGATAAACATCCACCTTAATGTCTTCACCAACCACCCTGACCTTTGGGGCCGTGATTCTTTCATTCACACGATAAGGTTCTTCCGGACGATGCGGGCCTCTTCTGAAAGGCTTGTTAAAACTGGGTTTTTTATTAAAGATTGCGATACGTTTATTTTTTAGGTTCTAAAAACAGGGTGCAAAGATCGTTATATTTTCATTTATTCAAAATATCAATTTGGCGCCGCGCATTCAAGCCTGAAGCGGTTGACGAATTCATCGAGTGCAATACTGCCCTGATCACCCTGGCTATGCTTCCGCACAGCCACCATACCCTCTGAAACTTCTTTTTCACCCACAATGAGCATATAGGGTATTTTCCTGGTTTCGGCATCTCTAATTTTACGCCCAATCTTCTCGTCTCTATCATCTAATAAGCCTCTGATATCCTGCTCTTTAAGCCTATCATAGACAAGCTTTGCATAATCATTAAAACGTTCGGAAATGGGCAGTACTGCTATTTGGTCAGGAGCCAGCCAAAGGGGGAAATTGCCGGCGCAATGCTCGATAAGCACTGCAACGAATCGTTCAAGGGAACCAAATGGCGCGCGATGTATCATAACTGGCGTATGTTTCTGATTATCTGAGCCCACATATTCAAGCTCAAATCGCTGTGGTAGCTGATAGTCAACCTGAATTGTACCCAATTGCCAGTTTCTGCCCAGGGCGTCTTTCACCATAAAATCAAGCTTCGGCCCATAAAAGGCAGCTTCACCAAGCACCGTAACGGTTTGGAGGCCTTGTTCATCAGCAGCTTCCTGTATTTCTCTTTCCGCTCTTTCCCATAAATGGTCCTGTCCAATATATTTCTCTTTATTGGCAGGATCACGCAAAGAAACCTGTGCAGTAAAATTCTCAAACCCCAGCGATCTGAAGACGTGCAGAACAAGGTCTATGACTTTTATGAATTCAGACTTCACCTGCTCGGGCCGGCAAAAAATATGTGCGTCATCTTGCGTAAACCCGCGAACACGTGTTAATCCGTGTAGCTCGCCGCTCTGTTCATACCGATAAACTGTTCCGAACTCAGCCAAACGAATGGGAAGGTCGCGATAAGACCGTGGTTTGGTTTTGTAAATTTCGCAATGATGTGGGCAGTTCATGGGCTTCAGCAGGAACTCCTCCCCTTCGTCCGGCGTGTGGATAGGCTGAAAAGAGTCCTTACCGTACTTTTCATAGTGCCCAGACGTAACATACAACGCCTTGCTACCAATATGGGGTGTGACAACAGGGTCGTACCCAGCTTTGATCTGCGCTTTGCGCATGAATTGCTCAAGCCGTTCCCGGAGTATTGTTCCTTTCGGGAGCCATAGCGGCAACCCCATACCTACCTTTTCTGAAAAAGCGAAGAGCTCTAATTCCTTGCCCAACTTTCGATGATCGCGTTTCTTCGCTTCTTCGAGCAGGTGCAGATATTCTTCCAGTTCCTTTTGTTTGGGAAATGTTATCCCATAAATGCGGGTGAGCATCTTATTTTTTTCGTTACCGCGCCAATAGGCGCCGGCAACATTCAGCAACTTCATTGCTTTGATGAATCCTGTATTCGGGATATGTGGACCTTTGCAAAGGTCCACGAAATCCCCTTGCTGATAAAATGTAATCTTACCATCATCCAAACCGTCTATCAACTCAATCTTGTAAGGATCGCCTTTTGCCGTAAAATATTCCAATGCTTCTGCCTTGCTGACATCTTTGCGGGAATAAACGCTATTCTTTTTGGCCAACTCCTTCATTTTGACTTCAACAGCGGCGAGATCTTCATCCCCGAAGGCCTTCCCGCCAAGATCTACATCATAATAGAAGCCATTCTCTATGGGTGGTCCTATTCCAAACTTAACACCGGGATGCAGGGCTTCGAGTGCCTCAGCTAAAAGGTGAGCTGATGAATGCCAGAAAGTTGTCTTTCCCGCCTTATCGTTCCAGGTAAGAATTTTAATGGCTGCATTGCTCAGGATTGGTCGTGACAAATCCCAGACCTCTCCATTTACCTCGATTGCAAGTGACACCCGGGCCAGACCCTCACTGATGCTTGATGCTATTTCAGAACCGGTAACCCCGTTGGGAAACTCGCGAATACTTCCGTCTGGAAGTGTAATATTTATCTTCATGATTTGAACTAAACTACAAAATTAATTCAGGGCACAAATATGCAATTTTTAACCAGGATAATGGTTGTCTTGGGCTAAAGTACCAACAATTGGATAATAAAATTGCCGATGCGCAATTCGTCGTCGCGCTTTTACAAGTCAAATTGAAAACTAAACAAAATGCCAAACTTCCGAACATCCGGATTATTCAGGTAGGTAAGTCGATGTACAAAATCTACGCGTAAAAATTTGAAGATGTTTTCAACTCCATAGCCTAATTCAACATAAGGCCTGTTGTCAAAATAGCCAAAAGGTAGCGTTGGTTCGCCGTCCGGTGTAAGCGGCGAATTGATGTCAATATTAGCCTTGGAAATCGAGCCGTATATTACATTGGCAGTACCCACTAACCTCCATTTCAATTTTCGCATGAGGGGAATTCTGTTAAAAAGAAAACCTTCAAAATGGTGCTGATACTGTAACGTTGCATAGCGATCACTTATGAATTCACCATAGTTCATCTGGTTGTATGTCACCGAAGTATAGATGGGCGATTGATTTCCCAGATGAAGGCCGAGCAGTGGATAAGGCAGCGTAGTAAAGACATACTCCCCTGCAAGGTTCAAATAGCCCGTACCGAGTGGTCCGAAGCGGATGCGTTTATACACGCTAAGCCTGAGCTTGTGGTAATCAAAATTACTATTCAACATTCCTTTGAAGCCTTTAATGTAGCGAACGGTTATTACCGGCCATCGGGTAGTACCCAGGCTATAGCGGTCGTTGTCAGACTGTATAAACAATTCATCCCGGGCGTAGCGTGTTTCCAATATGAGCTCTGAGGACGCGAAGCTTTGACGTATCTGCGAGTTGGCGATATCATCGGGATTATCGTAATACGCAAAATTAAATGTCGGATCAAAGGTAAAATAACGAAAGCCAACGCGCTGGGTAAAACCTTTGAAAAGTTCTCTCCTGAACACCACACGGACTGCATTGGTATAGTACCCCCTCCTAAATATTCCAAAGCGTTGTGAGGCTAATACAAGAAAGTTGTCGCCCGCAGTTTCTTCATCAACGCCTACCCTTCCCAGGTCCGATGTTGCCCGGACAGACAATGTCGTCCATCGATGCCTGGATAGAATGCGCTGTACAAATGCGGTATATTTCATTTGATTGTCACCGAAACCATAGCCAAGTTGCCCGCCCAAGACCCACTTATCACTGAAATTAATATTGGTCTTAAATCCCGGTTGGATTCTTACGCCCTCAATGTTGTTTATCGCCAGCATGGAGACGTAAGGTCCAACGTCAATTTTACCCATCTTGTAATACCCATTGACAAAAATTTTGACAATATCCGTATAGGTTCGAACCACGGGTATTTGCGTAAGTGTATCAATCATTTTATAGACACTTTTTTCGGTTTCTGAAAGCGGTTCATGCCGCAGTGAGTCCCAAAATTTGTCTTGTTCATTCATACGAGCATCTTCCGCCATGATAATGGGTTGCTGGTAGAAAGACGGCTCATAAGGTTTGTTGATTACGAAATTCTTGTTGGACGTGTAAAATTTTGCCAGCATACCAGCACTTGTGTTGGTGAGTTCTCCCACATCAATCAACACCCTGTTCTTTACCGGCAGCCAGGCGCCGCCTTCGGTTGGAGCCAGTTCCTGTTGAATTTTTATTTTCTCTATGAAATTAAGATTTGCCTGCTTACCGACGGAGGCATCAATCTGCTTTAGTGCATAATCATCACGGGTAATCCACATGCTTCCGGTGAACGCCAAATCCTGGGGACTTTTTGGAAAAAAGTCCAGGCGGTAGCAATATGTATCACCAAGATAAAGGCTGTCCATCAGATCGTACTCGTAGTATAACCGCCAGCCATCTGCGATTGGAGATACAAAATCTTTGCTCACAATGTTTAGCCAGTTTTGGTAGAAATTATATTCCTGAAATGAGGACCCCACAAATTGGGTGACCATGCCGCCATCTTCCACACCCAGCCCATTGATCTTGGATCGCAAAATATTCTCATACCGCAGACTTGGATTGTCCCGGTAATATACTTTAGAAACACTTTCAGTGATTAATATGGGTAGTATGGGTTTTCCATCTTCGCCCGCAATGATATCAATGCTGTCCAGCACCTGGGTGATTTGCTTGATCACTTTCCGTTGTCGGAATTTTTCAGTGATGTTGTCTACATCAATTTCAATTTTGGTATATGTGTCGTACTCATAGGCTACCAGCTTTCTTTTGTCATTACTTTTCTTATTCTTTACGACGCGACGCAAGATCTCATACGCTGGATTTTCTCCAGCCAGGAACACAACTTCCTGAAGTTTCGTAATATCCTCTTCAATTTGATAATTAATGACCTGCTTAATCCCCCTTATTACCGGCTTTTTTTTCACCTTATAACCAATGTATGATACCACTATGGAATCCGTTGGGGTTTGTGTCTGCAGCATGTAGTACCCTTCAAAATCAGTTGTTACCCCAATCTGTGTACCCAGGAACACAACATTGGCATAGGGAATAGGGTCCCCGGTATTCGCATCCGTTACCTTACCCGTGACAATCGTTTCCTGAGACCAGACCCAGTGTGGCAGAAAGAAAAGGATAAGAATGCAATAAGGTTTTATTAGAAGATGTCTGATTTTCAGGATACTAGTCACAAATCAATTTTAAAACCAAAATTATGATTTAATCGGGGTATTAGCCGTTAGGGTTCACCTACCGCTAAAGATTTCTATTTGCTCTTTTTCGCCCAAAAACCTGGGTGAAGTCTTCAAAAGGTATAAATCTAAGATCGCTTTGGTCCTTGCAAAATACTCCCGCAGCCGAACTTTGAAAGAATACTCAACATCAGTCTCATCGGTAACCATGGCCACAGCCTCAATATCGTAATACTTGCTAATAAAAAGGGCACGATAACTGTGAAACGATTGTGTAATGATTGTAATTCTATGCTGACCAAAAATCTCTTTGCAGCGCACTATAGAATCGAGTGTCCGCAACCCGGCGAAGTCAAGCGTTATGACTGATGCCGGCACGCCCAGCTTGATCAACGCTTTCTGCATTTCCATGGGTTCGTTGTAGTACCTGGACCGGTTATCACCACTTACAATAATGTGATCAATCTTTCCCATCTCGTAAAGTTTGGCGGCCGTCTCCATACGCTTCTCAAAGTAGGGATTTGCACCTCCGCTTACGGTCTTGTTGCTGGTGCCTAATACAAGCGCGACCCTGTGATCTGGCAATAATGATTGATCAGAGAATACTTTGTCTGCGGTACTCCAGACTATCCAGGCATTAGAGGTTACGATTAGAAGCAAGAATGCTATTATACCAGCAAATACAATCTTCTTCAACCATCGCATCACCATACACATTAACTTGACCAGCAAATCTAGTCAATTGTGCGCAAAAATTCGCGTTCAATAATTGCCGACTTTTTTACAACTTTTCGATACCACTTTAGTCTGATTGAATCTTTTTCATCAGGTTCAAGCCCGATGTTCATTTCAGTATCATGCACCTTGGTAACCATTGTGTTAAGGCATATTGCTGCACTTACCGAAATGTTCAGACTTTCGGTAAAACCATACATTGGAATTTTTACTTTCTGATCTGCATGCATAATCGCTTCTGATGAAACACCTCGCAATTCATTTCCAAATATCAATGCCTGCTTACTATCGGTAACGTCTATATCGTGTATGGAAACCCCATCCTCACCCGGGTGTGTGACCAAAATCTTATATCCTTTCAATTTTAGTTTTTCAATGCATGCAATGGTATTGTTTTCAGATTTCGATGCATAATGGTGAATGTCAACCCATTTGTTTGCGCCGCGCAGTACCTTGGGGTTGATGCTGTACTTGCTTATGTTCTCCACGATGTGAATATCCTGGATTCCCATGCACTCGCACGTTCGAATAACGGCGCTCGCATTTTGTGACTGGAAAATATCTTCAAGGACTACGGTGATGTATCGGGTGCGGAGAGAAAGTACCTTTTCAATCAATTCTTTTTTGTGGGCCGACACAAATTGATCAAGATGTTGAAAAACCAATTGTTCGGTTGGCGTGAGCATATGTCAAACTTAATAGGAATTCTTAAGCATTCATTCATACTGTTAATTGAAAACCGATTCGCGAATGAGATACGCGGTTTCAGCTGAATAAGGCTCCGGCAATCGTACCGGAGAGCATCGTAGCAAGTGAGGCAGCCAATAACGCCTTCATTCCCAGTTTGGACAAATCGCCTTGCCGGTTTGGCGCCATCCCTCCAATTCCTCCTATCTGAATTGCAATGGAACTAAAGTTGGCAAATCCGCAGATGGCATAGGTAGAGATAATAACAGACTTTTCGCTTAACAACCCTGCTGTTTTCATTTCAGCAAGCCCCAAATACGCTACAAATTCATTAATTACCATCTTCTGGCCCAGCAGGCTGCCAACTTGTAATGCCTCCGACCAGCTGACACCCATAATGAAAGCAAAAACCCTAAAAACCTGGCCAAAGATGTACTGCAGAGAGAAACCATTAAAAGCGCCGTGGGTGGATTCCGCTACCCACGCATTCAGTCCAGTCCAACTTCCAATACCATCCACCAAAATCCAGTTCATTGCGTATATTACTGCGATGAATGCCAATAACATGCCCCCGATGTTTAAAGCCAGTTTTAATCCATCTGCTGCACCCGTAGCCAGCGCATCAATTACATTAACACCTAAAGATTCTTTGTTGACTTTCAGGGATTTATCAATTTTTTCCGGCTCAACTTCCGGTAGAAAAATCTTCGCCATAACAATTGCCCCTGGTGCATTGATAATTGACCCCGACAATAGATAAGTAGCAAATTTTACCAGCTGAACAGGGTCGGCACCACCTAAGAAAGTAATGTAGGCGCCCATTACACTACCCGCAATTGTTGCCATGCCTCCAGTCATCAGGCAAAGCAGTTCCGACTGCGTCATATTGGCTATAAAAGGCCGGACCAGCATAGGCGCTTCCGTTTGGCCTAGAAATATATTGCCAGCGGCAGAAAGACTTTCCGCCCCAGACAGCCGCATAGTCTTTGCCATAATCCAGGCGAAAACGTACACAACCTTCTGCAGGATGCCCAGATAATAGAGTCCTGCAGTTACTGTCGAAAAGAAGATAACGGTTGGGAGAGCCTGAAAGGCAAACAGAAATCCCAGGCTATGCCTGGTTCCTGCTACCATCTGACTGTTTTTGGCAAGGTCACCAAAAAGAAACTCTGCCCCGTTGGCAGCGAAGCTTAAGAACTTCACAAAGCCGCCTCCGATCGATTCAAATCCATATCGGACGAACGGCACCTTTGAAATCAGGAGTGCAATTACAATTTGGAGGATTATACCAGTGGCTACGAGTTTCCAGTCAACCCTTGTTCGATGGCTGGACAATAAGTAGGCAATTGATACCAGAACGGCCAGGCCGATCAGTCCGCGTATGTAATCCATTCCGTTCAGGGTAAGACAAAAGACAAAGGCAATGCAAGCAGCATTCAATTCCCACTTTGTCGCAATTAATTTCTCTTGCTCAACTCATCGCGAATTTTTGCGGCCCGCTCATAATCCTCTTTATCGATAGCGTCTTTTAGCAATTCGTTAAGCTTTTCCAGAGAATAATTCTTGAAGTCATCTTTTCGCGAACTTTCCTTTTTTACTTTCGCCTTTACCTCTGTTTTTGGCTCCGGCTTATCTTCCTCCACTTCATCTGTAAGCACAATCCCAGCTTCAGCGAGAATATTTTCATAGGTATAAATTGGAGAATCAAAGCGGAGTCCAATCGCAATAGCATCTGATGGCCGTGCATCCACTTCACTCTTTTTCAAACCATCCGAACAAACTATTTTGGCAAAGAAAACACCCTCTTTCAGGTCCGAAATGATAATTTCTTCTACCGTAAAATGAAAATTGTTAGCAAAAGCCTTAAAAAGGTCATGCGTCATCGGACGATTAGGGATAATTTTTTCGATCTCGATGGCGATGGCTTGTGCCTCAAACATGCCAATGATGATGGGCAATCTCCTATTACCTTCTGTTTCGCCCAGTACCAGCGCAAATGAGCCTGTCTGCGATTGACTTGATGATAGTCCGAGTATTTCCAGCTTTATTTTTTCCACTTACTTCGCAGCTTTGATCGCCTCAGTCAATTTAGGAATTATTTCGAAAGCATCTCCAACAATGCCATAATCTGCAGCCTTAAAAAATGGTGCTTCAGGATCTTTGTTAATAACGACGATATATTTGGAAGAATTTACGCCTGCCAGATGCTGTATGGCACCAGAAATTCCCACCGCAATGTAAAGCTGAGGTGCCACTTTTACCCCGGTTTGCCCTACGTGCTCATGATGAGGCCTCCAACCCAAATCAGATACTGGTTTGCTACAACCCGTAGCAGCGTTAAGTGCCTTCGCCAGATCCTCCAATATTCCCCAATGTTCGGGTCCTTTCATTCCGCGACCGCCAGAAACAACAATGTCAGCTTCCGGTAAGAGTACCTCACCAGTTGCCTTTTCAGTGGAAATGATTTTCGTGGCAAAGTCTGCGTCAGCCAATGAAGCGGTGAAAGGCGTGATCTGTGCAGGACTGCCAACGTCTTTTATGCCCACTGCATTTTTTCTGATGGCAATTACTTTCTTTTGATTTTTTAACGATACCAGCGCAAAAGCCTTTCCCGTATAGATGCTCTGCTTCACTACAAACCCCGATGATGTATCTGGGAGTTCAACCACATTTGACGCCAGGCTGGCACCAATCTTCGTCGCTACTCTGGCCGCTACAGGAGTACCAAGCGAGGAGTTGGCTAAGACTAAAGTGTCAGCACCTTCTGCCTGTAACGCCTGTTCCAATACAGCAGCATACACCTGTATGATATCTTGATTTAATTTCTCGTCTGCGGCATGGAGTACTTTTTTCGCTCCATATTTTCCAAGCGATTCCAGCTCTACTTTCTCTACTGCACCAAGTGCAATGGCCGTAACATCACCGCCCATTGCGTGTGCATAGGCCACAGCCTCCATGGAAGTATTCTTGATCTTCCCTTCCGCACTTTCTACAAAAACAAGTATAACCATATGCAAACAATTAGCGCTTCAGTTTAAAACTATAAATGATACGCCATCCATCATAGAATCTTAGCCTCATTCTTCAATAAATTAACTAACTCCGGTACATTATCAGCCTTTATCATCCTAACAGAGCCTTTTGGAGGAGGTAACTCAAATCGTTGAAGCGCTACTCCACTATCCACAGGTTTGGGCTCAACAACAGTCAATGGCTTGGTGCGTGCCGACATGATACCGCGCATGTTTGGGATCTTCCATTCGGCAATGGGTTCCTGGCATCCTGCAACAAACGGCAGATTTACTTCAATGAACTCTTTGCCTCCCTCAATTTCCCGGGCGAGTTTTGCCTTATTTCCATCAATATCCAGCTTCATTACGGGTGATACGGATGGTATGCCCAACAACTCACCGACAATACTGTGGACCACACCGCCATTGTAGTCAATGGATTCGCGGCCCATAAGGATTACATCATATCCGATTGACTTTGAATAGTCGGCAATTTGAAAGGCAACAAAGTAAGAATCCAATGGCTCAGCATTAATGCGCACGGCGTCGTCTGCTCCGATCGCCAGCGCTTTGCGCAGGGTGGGTTCAGTATCCGAAAGACCAACATTCAGTACGGTGACAGTAGCGCCCGTAGTTTCTTTCAGTTCTATTGCGCGGGCAAGTGCATAGTCGTCGTATGGGCCTATGATAAACTGAACTCCATTGATATCAAATTTGGTATTGTTATCGGCAAAGTTAATTTTGGAAGTAGTGTCCGGGACGTGTGAAATACAAACTAAAATCTTCATCTCTCTCTAAATCAATGGGTTCAAATCTTATCTTTGAAGCAGCGCCCAAGATACAAAAAACCACTTTCCAATTGCCAAAATCGAGACAAATTTCAAATTTCCATACAGCGACAAGAATTAGGAGTGTTGATGGCGCAGGATACAGTGCGAGAATATTTGCGTTCATATTGACCAAAAGGAAATCGCATGGCAAGCCGTATTGAACAACTGCTGGAATTCGTTAGTGAGGATCCTTCAGATCCGTTTGCGCTGTACGCTTTGGCCCTGGAATATCAAAAAACCGATGAGCAGAAGGCGCTCGCTATCTTCAGCCAGCTGATTCAAGATCATACTGCTTACCTGCCTACGTATTATCAATTGGCTAAACTATATCAGCAAGGCGGAGATAGTCAAAAGGCACTGGATGTGTATGACATGGGGATAGCGTTGGCATTGAAGAATAATGATATGAAAACCATGCAAGAACTGCGAGCCGCAAAGCAGGAACTGCTATCTGACGATGATCTTAATTAGGCATTCATTTAATTCTCCGGGGCGCCATCATCTACCCAGCATCCAATAATATCAATTTGATCCTGGGTGAGTGTTCCTTGCCTGGGCATACTTCTGTCCTCGGTTTTTGACTTTATGCTGCTTGCGTGAAACTTGGCATTATCGTAGATACGCAAATCCGTTCGCGAAGATCCATCGTGGCATCCGCTTTTTGCACAAGAAACCTCTATAATCGGCTTGATATCATTGAGCCAACTTGTCCCCGTTGCTCCACGGGGAACCGTTACAATTAAGGTAACGCTGCAGCCATTATTATCTTTAACGGAAATAGTGTGGCTCCCATGGGGCAATCCGGAAAATGTATTGTTGTCAGAGAACGTACCGTTACCCAATTTATACGTGTACGGCGGGTTACCCGCTGAAACGTCAATGACGACCATTCCGTTATCAGTTAGGCATGCGTCGTCATCCGTGATCGTAGCTGAGAAAGAAAAATCCACCGCATTCACTAAGACATTGTCCACCGTTGCCATGCACCCATTGGCGTCGCGCACCCCAACCGAATAGATACCGGCACGCAGATTCTCAAATTTCCCTGTCGACTGTCCCGGGAGATCGTTTAGTAAGAACGAATAAGGTTCTTTGCCCTGGCTGGCCGATACGCTTATGCTTCCATCCGTTATGCCGCAACTTGATGCGTTAACTACTAAACCCAGGCTTATTACCGGTCCGTCCTTTTCACAGTCTATAGGCTTGACATCTTCATTGCAAGCGAAAAGTACTAATCCCAGAACATTGAAAAGCAAAATCTGTCGCATACCTACGATTGTAAAAACTTGAAGTTGGAGATTTGAATAAACTAAATGTTATATGTTATTGATGAATATCCGATAACGGAAAATTTATCCTTTTATTTTTGGGGTCACTAGAATGGCGTTTCATCCTCTCCTGTGGGCGATGGAGGTTCATTACGTGCGTCAAAGTCATTCAGCCTGCTTTCCCGGGTAATCATCCCAGAGAATGGGTTTTCATTTGCAGACGAGGGAGCGTCAAAATCAGCAAATTTGGTATATTTTCCAATAAATTTGAGTTTTACACTGCCTACCGATCCGTTGCGGTGTTTCGCAATAATCATCTCACCCATACCCTGAGTAGGCAGTCCCTCTTCATCCACAGTGATTTTATAGTATTCAGGCCGATACAAAAACATTACAATATCGGCATCTTGTTCGATGGACCCTGATTCGCGTAAGTCAGATAATTGCGGCCGTTTATCCCCGCCACGCGTTTCAACTCCACGGCTTAACTGTGAGAGGGCCAGTACCGGAACATTCAATTCTTTAGCAATTCCTTTAAGTGCACGCGATATTGAAGCAATCTCCTGTTCACGGTTTCCACCCTGATCACCACGCATCAGCTGCAGGTAGTCAACAACAATTACCTGTATATTGTGTTCGGCTTTCAACCGCCTGGACTTCGCACGTAATTCTAGCACCGACAATGCGGGTGTATCATCAATAAAAATTGGTGCGGATGACAATTTGTTTGTCTTGTGAACAAGCTGCGTCCATTCGTGATCTGCCAAAGTACCGCGTTTTATCTTCTCACCTTCTAGCTCAGCTTCGGCGGAAATCATCCTGTTGACCAATTGAATCGAGGCCATTTCAAGAGAAAAGATGGCGACCGGTACTTTAAAATCCACAGCGGCGTTGCGCAATGCTGAAACCACAAAAGCAGTCTTACCCATACCAGGGCGTGCTGCAATGATTACCAGATCGGATTTTTGCCAACCAGAGGTCATCCTATCCAGTCCCGTAAAGCCACTTGGTACGCCCGTCAACCCATCTTTGTGTTCTTTAAGCATTTGGAGTTCCTGAATGGCTCTTGTCATCAGGTTTCGCATGCTATCATAATTTTTGCGAAGGTTTGAATCTGAAATCTGGAAAATGGACTGTTCTGTTCTATCCAGCAGCTCAAAAACATCGGTAGTATCTTCGTAGGCATTGTGGTGGATCTGGGAGGCAACCTGAATCAATTCACGCTTAATGGCCATCTCCATAATAACGCGCGCATGGAATTCAATATTCGCGGCAGAACTTACCTTCGAAGTCAGCTCAGCAATGTAATAGGCCCCACCCACCAATTCAAGCTTCGCTGTCTTGCGCAATTGATTTACGACCGTACGCATGTCAACTGGGTCGGATGACTTGAACAAATCTACAATTGCAGTATAAATCTCCTTGTGTGTCTCCGCATAGAAGTGCTCTGGTTTCAGAAATTCTATCACTGCATTGAGCGCATTCTTTTCCAGCATAAGGGCACCGAGCACAGCCTCTTCAAGATCAAGCGCCTGAGGGGGCAACTTGCCAAGACTCTCCGAAATATCTCTCGGAATTAACTTACTTGTCTTGCTGCTTAACCTCAGGGACGTTGATCTGCCTTGCTCCATACAGTGGTTGTTGTATTTTGTGCGTTGTGAAGGTGACAAACGTACAATCAATCCGTTTTACAATCTCCACAACTTATACACAAATAGCCAACAAATTATTTGTGAATAAATTCCATCTCATCAAACTCCGACCTTCAAGAATAAATATACACGTGTTTAAGTAGTGCTAATGCAGTCAGGCTTTTAAACACCAAACATTTTACTTTACTTTAACACACAATTTTTTTACATGCCACAGGAAAAACAGAGGATACATTTTATAGCGATCGGTGGGAGCGTCATGCATAATCTGGCTATTGCGCTCAAGGAAGCAGGGCATGACGTCACAGGGTCAGATGACGAAATTCAGAATCCTTCCCGTAGCAGATTGGAAAGTCATGGGTTAATGCCGGACAAAGTAGGCTGGAGACCGGATGTAATTACCGGTGACCTTGATGCTGTAATCCTGGGAATGCATGCCCGAAAGGATAACCCCGAGCTGCTGAAGGCACAGGATCTTGGTTTGAAGATATTTTCATTTCCCGAGTATATCTACGAACACGCAAAGGACAAGCAACGCATCGTAATCGCCGGAAGTCATGGTAAAACCACCATCACTGCCATTGCTGTCCATGTATTGAACTATTTCAACCGGAAATTTGACTATGTAATCGGAGCGCGGGTAAAAGGCATAGAAAATACCGTTAAGCTGTCTGATGCACCCATTATTGTTATTGAAGGTGATGAATACCTTAGCTCTGCCCTCGATCCTACTTCAAAATTCTTACGCTACAAGCATCACATTGGCCTTATCAGCGGAATCTCATGGGATCATGCAAATGTTTTTCATGCTGAGGAAGAGTATGTAAAACAATTCGATCTCTTCGCAGACGAAACGCCAAAGGGTGGAACGCTCATTTATTGCGAGCAAGATTCTCTGGCATTGATCATTGGCAAGAAAGAGCGCAGCGACGTGCATGCCATTCCATACCGAAGTCACCCACACACTGGTGATAAGAACGGACAATTCTACCTGACCAACGGCAATGAGAAATATCCAATAAAGATCTTTGGTGCCCATAACTTCCAAAATATTAGTGGGGCGAAAGAAATTCTGAAGAAAGTTGGCATTCAGGCAGAAATGTTTTACGAGGCTTTGTCCAGTTTCGAGGGAGCCGCCGGGCGACTGGAAAAAATAAAAGATGACCATTCCTCTACTGTGTTTAAAGATTTTGCCCACGCGCCTTCCAAAGTAAAAGCGACTGTAAGAGCGCTCAAGGAAATTTATCCTACTCGTGATTTGGTTGCTTGCCTCGAGTTGCACACCTATAGCAGCCTGAATAAGAATTTTCTGCCCCAGTACACCAACAGCATGAAACCGGCTCAAGTACAGATAGTCTATTTTAATCCCGAAAAAATGAAGGCTAATGACATTGCGCCACTCACGGAATCTGAAATCAGGGTAGCATTTAATGCTCCGGAAATTCTTGTCTTTCAGGATGCAGTGAAACTCAGGGAATATCTCCTGCAAGTTTCCTGGAAAAATAAAAATCTACTCATGATGAGTTCCGGAAATTTTGGTGGAATAGATATTCCCGAGCTGGCACAAATGCTTCATGAATAATACGTAATTGGCAAATACCTTTTCATAACTTCTCTGTTGACAGATATAATTTTCAATGAAACTTAATTTACGCACGCCTCTTTGCTTTTTTGATCTGGAAACAACGGGTATCAATATTTCAAGTGACAGAATCATAGAAATTGCTGTTATTAAAATGTTGCCCGATGGCGAAGTGGTGCGCAAAGCAAATGTGTTAAACCCAACCATACCCATCCCTGCCGAATCTTCAGCCATACACGGATTGAAAGACGAGGATGTGAAGGACAAGCCTACCTTCAAGGAGGTAGCCAAAGAGTATGCCCGTTTTTTTGAGGGCGCAGATCTTGCCGGGTTTAATATTTTAAAATTCGATATACCCATGCTCGTTGAAGAATTCCTCAGGGCTGATGTGGAATTTGATTACAGCAGAAAGAAAATCGTCGATGCGCAGAAGATTTTTCATCTCATGGAGAAGCGAACGCTTTCAGCAGCATACCGTTTTTACGTAAACAAAGAAATGCAAAACTCCCATACGGCGGAGGCAGATACCCAGGCTACCATGGAAGTCCTGCTCGCACAGGTGGAAAAGTACCAAGGTCAGGATGTTACGGATGGCATGAACAGGAAAATCGGAGAAATCAGGAATGATATAGATGTGCTGAGTAAGATTACAGAAACAGGTTTGGTTGATTTGGCAGGACGCATGGTATTGAATGATAAGGGTCAGGAGGTTTTCAATTTTGGTAAACACAAAAATAAAACCGTCACCGCAGTACTCACACAAGAGCCTTCATATTACGATTGGATGATGAACGGTGATTTCCCGCTAGATACCAAACGGAAGCTAACCGAAATCAAATTAAGAGGCTTCAAGAAATGATCAGTGCGAACTCGGACGGAATAGTTTCTCACCAGCATGCACCGCAACCGGCAGATCGTTTGTCGCCGGCGGTATAGGGCAGGAGTATTTCCCGTTGTAACTGCAATACGGGTTGTAGCAAAGGTTAAAATCAAGTTTGATATCCGCTGATGCTGGTATTCTGAATTCCAGATAGCGTCCAACGTCGTATGTCTCTTTCCCGTTGGTCTCATCCGTAAAGGGAATAAACAAGTAATCTTCATATCCTGGTCTTTTCATGATATCAGGACTTTGGTATACTTCCAGTTTGAGCTCCTTTCCCTGCAATGTGAAGTAAACTTCGCCATACTTTACGTACTCAGGCAGGCGCGAGGTGGTTGTCTTCATCTTGAAGAGTTCAGGATTCTCAGTTTTTACAAACTTTCCCTTTACGCTATACGCAAGATCAATCGGATAGTAGTTCAGACCTTTAAAATGCCTGCGGTCCCTCTTCTCAAGTGGTGATTTCTTTCGATCACGAAATTCATTTTGTTGTTTATCACGGTGCGCTTTGATTTCCAGGATGGCGGCATCATTGGATTGGCATATACCCTGCACACATATAAAAGTCAGGAAGGAAACTATTGCTGAAACCTTTATCATACGATTAATCATGCATAAGTAGTCACGAGGTAGATCAATAGAAAGAAAAGGATTCTCAATCCTTTCGATAACTCAATGCCTCGGGTATCCAGGCTTTTAAATCGCTGATTCGGGTAGCATGCGATGGGTGCGTTGACAAAAACTCAGGTGGTTGCTGGCCTCCGCTCAATTCCGTCATGCGTTCCCAAAATATGGGTGCCTGATTTGGGTCATATCCGGCCATTGTCATAAAGATCAGGCCAATGTGGTCTGCCTCCGATTCATGCTCCCGGCTGAATTTTAGCATGCCAAGGTTAGTCCCCGCGCCTACCGCCTGCATGAGCAAGTCCTGCCCTGCAGTTGGGTTTTCTCCCATGAGTGCGCTGAGTGTACCTAACCCATATTGTGCCAGCAACTGCTGGCTCATGCGTTCCCGGCCGTGGTTAGCGATGGCATGCGCTACCTCGTGGCCCATCACGACAGCCACGCCGGTCTCATCTTTGCATATAGGCATGATGGCTGTATAGAATGCTACTTTGCCACCGGGCATGCACCACGCATTTACCGTTTTAGGGTCATCAATCAAGTTGAATTCCCACTGAAAGCCAGCCAGTGCTGAAGACAACCCCTTGTCTGCCATGTACGTTTCCACAGCTTTTTGTATTTTAACACCTACCCCCTTTACCATCTGGGTTTGCTGCTGGTTGCCGGATAGCGGCCCTTTCTTAATTACTTCCTGATATTGCGCTGTGGCCATGGGAATTATTTCCGCATTGGACACAAGACTTAATTGCTTCCTGCCGGTTACTGCAACAGAGGTACATGCATAAAGAATGAGGGCGAAACTGGACAGGACAAGTACCTTCTTCAACATGATATTTTTTTTTGCACAAAAATACAAATATGGGCGAGGATTGTTTCATAGATTTACAGAAGTTATTTTGATGGGACTGCCTCAAAATATGTGGACCTATATTCAAAGTAGATTACTTTTGCCATGCATTTGCACCACAGTTTAAAACCCTATTCAAGCAACCAACACAGTAAAACGCCATGAGAATATTTGCCGTCGGAAGAAATTATGCGGAACATATAACGGAATTAAATAATGAAAGACCCGACGAGCCTGTCATCTTCACGAAACCGGATACTGCCATACTCCGCAACAATGCTCCTTTTTATTATCCTGATTTTTCCAGTGATGTTCACCATGAAGTTGAGCTTGTGTTGCGCATTTGCAAAGAAGGAAAAAATATTGAGGAACAATTTGCTCATAAATATTACGATGCCATTGGAATAGGCATAGACTTCACGGCCCGTGATTTACAGCAAAAAGCGAAGGCCAAAGGGCTACCGTGGGATATCGCGAAGGGCTTCAACGGTTCCGCTCCTATTTCCGATAAATTTATCCCCATCAAGGAGTTTAAGGATTTACACAACATCAACTTCAGTTTGAAAGTAGATGGCGAGATTAGGCAGCAGGGCAACACAAGTCTTATGCTATTTAATTTTGATTACATACTTTTGTATTTATCCAGATTTTTTACGCTGCGAAAGGGCGATTTGATTTTTACGGGCACACCCAAAGGAGTAAGCCCTGTCAAGGTTGGAAATGTGTTATCAGCTTATATTGAAGATGAGAAACTCCTGGAATTTGAAGTTAAGTAAGGTCGTACCACTTTTACTAGGGGCACTTCCACTGATGGCGCAGGCACAATTCAGCAAGCCAGAAGAAAAATTCATGGCCGAGGAGCGTTACATGTACCCTGTTTATCCGGGCCGACCAGGTTCAATCGCCGGCACGATGGGGGAACTCAGAAGTACGCATTTCCACTCAGGCTTAGATATCCGTACAAATAATATGGTCGGCTATCCGGTACAGGCTTCAAAAAGCGGGTACATTTCACGGATTTCAATGACTGGCACGGGGTATGGCAATGTAATATATATTACGCATCCAGATGGGAATACCACACTCTATGCGCATCTCCTGAAGTTTCTTGGACCGCTGGGAAACCATGTTCTCCAGGAGCAGTACCGAAGAAAGGTTAACGAAATAGATCTTTACTTTCAAGAAGATGAGTTTGCCGTTAAACAAGGTGATACAATTGCCTTGTCTGGAAATACAGGTTCCTCCAGCGGCCCACACCTGCATTTTGATATTCGAGACGCGCAGAATTACGCATTAGACCCGATCAAGCTGTTTGGGTTCCCTGAACTTGTTGACAACCTTGCCCCTGCAGCTGAAAAGATTGCTTTGCGAACCCTTGATATACATTCGAGAATTAATGACCGCTTTGGTCGGTTTGAATTCTATGCCCAGCGTGTTGGGAATAATTATATCCTCCCAAAATCAATCTTGGCAAGTGGGAATATCGGGGTTGAGCTTGTGGCGAAAGATAAGCTTGCGCCGCGGAGCCAGTTCTACGGAGGCGTTAATTACATCGAAATGCGCGTAGACAGTCAATTGGTTTTTAGCCAGGCGATTGAAAAGGTAAACGTAGCGGAGACCAGGGCAATCTATACGTTGATGGATTTCAAAACGATGCGAACCAAAGGAACACGATTTTACAAACTCTATATTGAAGATGGAAATGACCTGGAGTATTATGGTGACTCACCAGGCAATGGAAAAATAAGCGTTAATCCTGAAAGAGAGTCAACTGTCCAGATAAAGATGAAAGACAGCGATAATAATGCCAGCACGGTGACGTTCCGGCTGAAGCCTGCCAAACCAGTTCAGGAAGTGATGTCGTTGGAGGCTTATTCGTCCGGCATGATTGCGGATATCAGTGAAAATACAATGATGGTGATTGCCAAGCCTTGCAAAGATTCCAGCAACAAAGCAATGCTTTATGCAAATGGTACCCAGCGTGAAATTGAACCCGACTACTTTAACAACAACCAGTCAGTGTATTTGGTGGATTTGCGAAAGAGCATACCCGATTCAGTTACGCTGTGCGGCGAATCCGTTGTTCCCAAAATAGTCATAAGTATTCCTTCTGAAACAGCGTATGCATTTTACGCAGACCAGGTTGATATTCAATTTCCGCCGAAAGCACTGTATGACACCCTCTACTTGGCTTTGGATTACGAAATGAGTAAAGAAGGCAACGAAACATTTAGGATAGGGTCGCGTGATGTGCCGCTAAACAAGAGTATTGCAGTTTCACTTAAGCCAAACAAAGACTATGGTCAACTAAATGGCACGGCAATCTATCGGACATTCGGCAATTCACGTGTGTATGTTGGAGGAGAGTGGCATAACGGCAGAATTCACTTCAGCACGCAGGAGTTTGGTGATTTCACCATTATGAAGGATTCAATCGGCCCAGGTATTATTCCAATCTCAATAAACAGACAGGCTGCCCGTTTTAAGATTAAAGACGATTTATCCGGCATTGCTTCGTACGAGGCAACCATTGATGGTGCCTGGGTGCTGATGACTTATGACAACAAATCAAATACAATCTGGTCAAAACTTCTTGATCCAGCTGTTCCGTTAAAAGGAATGTTTGAATTGGTCGTAACCGATAACGCAGGGAATATATCACGGTACTCGAAAATGATTCTCTAATATGAAGACACTGAGAGTTGGCGATAAAGCCCCCGACTTCTCTGTCCATGATCAGGATGGAAAGGAAGTTGTACTTTCAACCTTCAAGGGAAAGAAAGTAGTGCTTTACTTCTATCCCAAAGATATGACGCCGGGCTGTACGGCCGAAGCCTGCAATCTGCGTGATAATTACAAGACTTTGATTAAACAGGGATATGTTGTACTCGGTGTGAGTACAGACAGTGAAAAGGTACATCAAAAGTTCATTGCCAAGGAAAGGCTTCCCTTTAGTTTGCTTGCGGATGTTGATAAAAAGCTTCACAAGTTATACCATACATGGGTTGAAAAATCAATGTATGGCAGAACATATATGGGTACCGCACGCATAACCTTCGTTATCAGTGAGACCGGCGTAATTGAGGATATTATCCAGAAGGTAGACACCAAAAATCATACAAACCAGATTTTGGGAAATGATAAGCCCTCTCCGATTGCCGGTGCAAAAAAGACCGTAGCCGAAAAAAAAGCCAAACCAGCACCCCAATCCGTGTCAATAAAAACTGCTCTGAAAAAGAAATAGCAGTGCTTCTTAGCAACAAGCCGTTGGACTCAGCAGGTTTCTAACCCAGGAGTTGATATTAAACTGGCCATATTTGGAGTAGCCCCGCATGCAGGGTATATTCGCGTCAAAACTTTGTCATTGTAATGAGCCAAGCTACCGACCCAGCAACTCTCAAGAAGATTGCTTCCCAAATTCGCAGAGATATAGTGCGCATGGTACATGCATGTCAGTCAGGTCATCCTGGGGCTTCCCTTGGTTGTGCCGATTTTTTTGTGGCGCTTTATTTCCGGGTAATGAAGCATGATAGGAAATTTAATATGGATGGAGCTGGTGAGGACCTCTTCTTCCTTTCCAACGGTCATATTTCTCCCGTATGGTATGCAACCTTAGCCCGTGCAGGTTACTTCGATCCCAAGGAACTTGCGACATTCAGATTGTTGAATTCAAGGCTTCAAGGTCATCCCGCTACACATGAGCATCTCCCCGGCATCAGAATTGCATCTGGTTCTTTGGGGCAGGGTCTATCCGTTGCTTTGGGCGCTGCCCAAGCCAAGAAACTTGACCAGGATGACCGGTTTGTATACGTAATGATGGGCGATGGTGAACAGCAAGAAGGTCAGGTTTGGGAGGCTGCCATGTATGCGGCCCACAACAAAATAGACAATGTCATCGCTACGATTGACTATAACGGCCAACAAATTGACGGGCCTGTCAATAAAATATTGAACTTGCTTGACCTGAAAGCAAAGTGGGAATCGTTCGGGTGGGAAGTTATTGACAGCAATGGAAACAATATGGAAGAAGTGGTAAAAACCTTAGCGTATGCAAAGACCCAGGCGAAGAAGGGGAAACCTGTCCTTAACCTGATGAAAACCGAAATGGGCTTTGGTGTGGATTTTATGCTTAATGACCATAAATGGCATGGTGTGGCCCCAAATGATGACCAGCTGGCGAAGGCACTGGCACAGCTGGAAGAAACCTTGGGCGATTACTAGCATAGTGACCGTTTGAAATGCACGCCGGACCAACTGTCCGGCATTTTGTTTTGGGAGCATTTCCCGTTACCGGTAAGTATGGGTTTGCCTGAACCTGCCAGGATGAATATCAAACAATTCAATTTACTGCTGAGCGTTTACAATAACAATGGCGATACAAATGTCAAAACGAGCAACATGCTGGGTTCTTTTTGCAACGTTATGCATGTCGTTTTTTCTTTCCCACGGTCAGGGAAAAATTCAGCAAAGATTGCCGGAGAAGACACGCATCCTCTTTTTAATCGATGCCTCAGGCAGTATGCTTGAACAATGGGAAAGACCAAACCAATCCCGGTGGAGCGTAGCCAAATCGATACTCACCAAACTGGTTGACTCGCTCAAACAAAATAGTAAACTCGAACTTGGACTCCGAATTTACGGGCATCGCTCCCCACAAGAGATAAAGAATTGTAAGGACACCTGGCTGGAGGTTCCTTTCAAGGCTAAAAATCATTCGCTTATTATTAGCAAACTCCAGGAAATAAAGCCAAAAGGTGTTACCCCCATCACGTATTCCCTGGAGCAAGCTGCGAATGATTTTCCTGCTGGTCCTGGATATCGAAACATTGTCATTCTCATCACCGATGGAATTGAATCGTGCGGTGGCGATTTATGTGCCACTTCAAGGGCTTTGCAGAAAAAGGGCGTCTTTCTCCGCCCCTATATCATCGGATTGGGCCTGCTATCCGAGAAAACGCTGGAATGCGCTGGCAAATACATTGATGCTGATACCCCAGGAAAATTTTATGAAGTTCTGAATGAAGCACTCGAATCAAGTTTTGCTAAAACCACTGTTAGTGTTGAATTACTGGATGGCAACCAAAAACCTACGGAAACCAATATTAACATCACCTTTATAAATTCCGTAACCGGCGTACCCATGTATGACTTCGTTCACTATCGTGACAGGCAGGGGAAATCGGATACCGTGCAAATAGACCCAGTCGTAGACTATGACCTTGTTGTTAACACGGTACCACCTGTAATCAAAAGGAATGTCACGATCGCTATTGGGAAACACAATGTGATCACAATACCTGCTCCACAGGGAAATCTGCTCATTCAGCAAGAGGGAAGAAGAGATAACAATCTGCAGTCAGTTGTCCGGTTAAAAGGAAAAACAGAAATTATTAATACGCAACAAAGTAACGTAACCTTTCGCTACCTCACCGGAAAATACGAGGTCGAAACATTAACGGTTCCCCGCAGAACTTTCGATGTAGACATTCAGCCGGACAAAACGAAAACCATCCTGTTGCCTAAGCCTGGCGTGGTAAACTTCAACACGATCTCCACCGGATATGGAAGCCTATACGAAATAAACGACGATGGTACGCAAACGTGGATCTGCAATCTAAATGAGTTCAAATCTCAGTTCGCATTAAACATGCTGCCTGGTCAATATAAAATCGTTTTCAGGGTGAAGCAAACATCCGGCAGCAAGTACACAGGGTTTAAGAAATTCATACTGCGACCAGGGGAAACATTAACCGTAAACGTTTTTAATTGATTCGTTACGTAGGTAGCGCTTCTGCCCAATCTTTGCGCAGGTTACATCGCGATCGTTAATTTGCTATGGGTGAAGTTTATACCCTCGTCAAATTTTTAACCGACTTTCCTGATGTGATGCCGATTGCAGGGGCTAAGCAAGCAAGCCGCTCCCAATGCAATCTTTGAACCGTCCACAGAAATCCTGAAACACTTTCGGAAGAATCGCAAAGATTTACGACTTTCGCAGCGCTGAGCTTTCAAATTCAGCCGGAACGGACATAACTAAGCATGATGACAAAGTATACCTTTACAGAGAAAAAAGATACTCGCTCCGGATTTGGCGTGGGATTACATGCATTAGGCAAAATGAATTCGAAGGTGGTTGCCCTTTGTGCGGACCTGACAGGTTCCATGAAGATGGGAGACTTCAAAAAAGAATTCCCCGATCGTTTCTTCCAGGTAGGAATAGCCGAAGCCAACATGATGGGCCTGGCTGCAGGAATGACGATCAGTGGAAAGATTCCGTTCACTGGAACCTTTGCCAACTTTTCGACAGGCCGGGTATACGATCAAATCCGGCAATCTATTGCCTATTCGGGCAAAAACGTTAAGATTTGTGCATCTCATGCGGGTTTAACGCTTGGCGAGGATGGCGCAACACATCAGATTCTGGAAGACATTGGCATGATGAAAATGCTGCCAGGAATGACGGTTATTGTGCCTTGCGACCATAACCAGACGAAAGCGGCAACACTGGCACTGGGCGATCATGAAGGTCCGGCTTACCTTAGGTTTGGCCGACCCAGCTGGCCTGTATTTACCGCCGACCGCCCCTTTGTAATTGGAAAAGCCGATAAAATGATTGGCGGAAGCGATGTAACCATTTTCGCCTGCGGTCATTTAGTATGGAATGCCGTTGAAGCCGAAGCATTGCTCTCGGCAAAGGGAATAAGCGTTGAACTTATCAACTTGCATACGATCAAACCTTTGGATGTCGAAGCCATTCTTGCGTCAGTAGAAAAGACGCGTTGTGCGGTAACCTGTGAGGAACATCAAATCAATGGCGGGCTTGGTGATGCTGTAGCGCAGGTTATATCACGGTTCAATCCCAGCCCTTTGGAAATGGTCGCTGTAAATGACTCTTTTGGAGAAAGCGGTACGCCTACCGAACTTCTAAATAAATACGGATTAGGACCTGAAAATATCGTCGCAGCAGTTGAAAAGGTTCTTAGGCGTAAAAAGTAAGATTAACCTGGGATGTATTGCACACTGAAGGTCATCTTGGTATCCATTAATGGCAAAATTCCCGGCCATGCCATGCAATAGATATAAAACCATTACTTGGATATAAGTCTATTAAAATACTGATAATTAATTTGTTGCATATCCATCCTTAAGTCAAGATAACTAGATATCAATTAATAAAACTTCCGCAAAAACAAAAGAACCACCTTTCGGGTGGTTCTTTTTAAGCATTAAAATTTTAAAAGAAATTAAGTATCTAAAACTTCTTAATTCAATACTTTCACGTTCACGGCGTTCATACCTTTTTTACCTCTCTCTACTTCATATTCGACCTGATCGTTTTCACGAATCTCGTCAATAAGACCTGAAGAATGGACGAAGATATCTTCACCTGAATCTGATGGTTTAATGAAACCAAACCCTTTGGCATCATTGAAAAATTTAACTGTTCCTTGCATTGTTATATTAATTATTAAAAAAAAAGAAACGCTTCTATAAAGAGATGTGTCAATTCTCTTCGATAAAAAATTCTGATAATGTTGAATTCTGAAAGAAATCTAACCTTTTCTGAATATTTATCTGACTTAAGGAAGGTGAAAGCAACTGAATACTGTTTACAGAACCTGTTGAAAGCACGAATTCTTAAATGCTGCGCAAGTTACGAACTAAAAGTCACAAATCTCAATCTACCGATATAATTTAACGTAACAGGCCCAATTCCAAGAAAAATGTATGTTTGGGACGCTCTACATCGTTCAAAAAGTGATGTATTCTATTGTTCCTTTGCTCCGTTAATGGATACAGATGCCACAAGGTAAGTCATTCTTCAGCACTTAGGGAAAGAATATTGGTGAAGCATGACGACCTGCCTGCGTTTTATCTTGGAAATAGATTTTAACGTTGTGTGGATACTAAACTTTCCATTTTGGAATTCAAGCGAGGCCAATATCACGACCAAAGACATCATATCAGCAAGAACGCTGAAAGTTTTTTGCCATGAAAGTTCTTGCCTTGGACAGCAAATGTATGGCTACGCCCCGGCGCCACGCATCACCCAAACACGTGAATTATCAGATATCTGGTAAAATCCCCCGAAAGCGTGATTTTTTAAAATTACTTGGTTGTAGTGCTTAGAATAGCAACATTTATATAAGCATATTTCCTATGCGTGCGTATGGTCCTCAAAACTTATTATTTCGCCCTTTTGCTCTATTATGTCACCCCCTCCCCTGCACAAACTATTCCCGACAGTCTGTCACACAAATTTAGAAATGCCGGCAGCGATTCAGCAAAAGCCAGAATACTGCTGGACATTGGCGAAGCAATCGAGGCCATAGAGCCTGGCAAAAGTCTGCATTATTACAAGCAGGCTTTAACCTTAAGCAAGCAGATCAGGCATAAACCGTTAATATTGTCATCGTTGGTAGACATCGGTATTTGCAATATCGAGCGAAATTATATGGATACGGCTGTCTACTACTTTTCACTAGCCCTTCCGATAGCCGAACAAATAAATGACACAAGCAAAATAGCAGCGGTGTTAGCCAACATAGGCAATGCATATCTGCACAAGAAGGATCCCGTAACGGCCATCGACTATTATTTGCGGGCGGTTCGATTGTTGGAAGTCTGTGCAGATCGTAGCAGATTACCTGGACTTTATGCCAACCTCACGTCGCTGTTTGAAGCGCAAAAACAATTTGATAAATCAATTGAATACGGTAACAAAGCGTTTGCGTTGGCGCAGGAATTTAAGGATGACTATGCGGCTGTTAATGCATTGCTGAATATATCGAGTTCATACGGTGCTCTTAATCAATTCCAAAAGGAACGTGAGATATTGGAAAGGGCACTAGTAATGGTAAGAAGAAATCAGGACTTAGAACAAATGGCTGCCGTATACTATGACCTTGGAGACTGGTATGACCATCAAAAGCAATTTGAACCGGCATTAGAGAATTACCGCGAGTCATATACTTATGCCCATCAGCTGGGAAACCAGTACCATCTTTGTACTGCGGCATCAAGGGTTGCGCAGGCCTATTACAATCTTCAGCAGAATGACCAGGCGCTGTACTATATTTTGCAGGCCGAAAAGCTAGCTACAACCGTTGGATCAAGAGCAGATTTGAAAGAAATATATAAAACCAGAGCAGCGATAGAACAGCAAAGAGGTGATTTCAAAAAAGCTTACGATTATCTTTCCAAGTCATCCACGCTTAGCGACTCGCTCTTTAAACTGGAAAGCAGTGAAAAGATCGCAGAGATGGAAGCAAAGTATCAAAACGAAAAAAAAATTAAGGAAATTTTGCAGCTCCAACAGGAAAAGGCATTGCAGCAGCTTTCCCTTCGGCAGAAATCCACTTTTAACTATGTTTTGCTAGGAAGCATAGCAACCCTATTGATTATTGTTTTCCTGGCATACCGTAATTTCAAACACAAACAAAAATTATTACAACAAACTGCTCAACTGCAAACCCAGCGCATCAAAGAGTTGGAACAGGAAAAGAAACTGGTTGCCTATAATTCCTTGCTGAAAGGCCAGGAATTAGAGCGGAGCCGGATGGCAAAAGACCTGCACGACGGGCTGGGTGGAATGTTGAGCGGCGTAAAATTATCTCTGGGCGCTATGAAAGGAAACATCATTTTATCAGAAGACAATACCCGGCTCTTTGCACGGGTTTTAGACCAACTTGACCATTCAATCAGCGAAATGCGAAGAGTTGCGCACAACATGATGCCAGAAGCCCTGGTAAAACTCGGACTTCAGCAAGCCATTCAGGATTATTGCGATGGATTGAACGAATCTATTCAGCTCCAATTCAACCTCCAGTTTCATGGCCTGGAGCGCCGGATGGAAGCTGCAACCGAAATAGTAATATACCGAATCGTCCAGGAACTACTGAATAATGTTGTAAAGCATGCGGAAGCCACCACGGTTCTGGTACAAATAATGCGTCACGACAATAACCTCAACATCACCATCGAAGATAACGGAAAGGGCTTTGACATCGGGAGTTCGAATAAAAAGGGTGATGGCTTAAATAATGTTCGTTCAAGAGTTGATTACCTTAAAGGACAACTCGATATTCAATCCGTTCCAGGAAAAGGTACGTCGATCCACATTGATTTCACCATATAAAGACGCAATGGAAAAAATACGGGTACTGATTGTAGATGATCATCCCATGGTGCTGGAAGGGATGAAAGCACTGTTGTCTAACTTTGAATATGTCACCGTCACCAGTACGGCATGCAACGCTTATGAAGCCATAGACAAACTTAAAGCCTATCCTGTAGATATTGCCATCGTTGACATCAACTTGCCTGAGGTAAGTGGTATTGAGCTTACGGCGAAAATAAAGAAAGAATTTCCCGCTGTAAAAGTGCTGGCCATGAGCACCTTTAAGGAACGAAGTTACATTTCACAAATGATTCAAAATGGCGCATCGGGTTATTTGGTCAAGAGCGCCTCCAAAGATGAAATTGAAGCTGCTATCGTTAGCGCCAATGAAGGAAAATTGTACCTAAGCCTGGACATTAATACGACGGATGTCAACACCGAATCAATTCCACAAATACCTGTTGTAAGCCGAAGAGAAAAAGAAGTCTTGCAACTCATTGTCGATGGTCTCACCAACCCACAAATTGCGGAAAAACTTTTTATCAGCCTGCACACAGTAGATTCCCACCGCAAGAACCTTCTGGCTAAATTCAACGTGAGTAATACTGCTTCTCTCATTCGTATCGCAATAAAGTACAACCTGGTCAATACCTGACATCCTGACCGACGATAATGACCAAAAAATTCGCACAATAACACCATCGTCAACCTAAGGAGCATTACGTATTTATATCTTCAGTGGAATTCCAGATTGCCGAATTCTACATCCTTTTAGCCCGTATTCCAAATGATCCAACGACTGAATAATCCTACCGTTTTTTCAATTTATGCAACCACCGATTCGCCTCCTTTTCAAGCTGTATTCCCCCATCTTTCAAGTGCTTCGCCAACGTTTCATTGATTTCTCCTTTAGAGGTTAGGTGAAAATAACCACAGTCTTCGCACTGGTATACCGCAATGGGCCCGGCATTAGGCGCATAGTCGAAGTGCGTCCTGGCGTTAATTAAAGCGTCGACCGCCAATTGATGTGTTTGATAAATTCGTTTATGCGATATGCACTTCATCTTTTGAAAAATGGGAATTTAAGGGCAGTCATTAATCCGGGAAGTATAACCTTAATTATTTGATCATTCAAGTTCAATTTACTGCTCCAAAATGATTATCTCGTATTAAATTGCAAGCTAAACGAATTAGAAATGAAGACAGCAGAAATTCATACGAAGAAGGGTATCATGAAAATCAAGTTTTTCGAAGGAGATGCTCCAAAGACAGTGCAGAATTTTATTGACCTGGCTGAAAAAGGTTTTTATGATGGACTGATATTCCACCGTGTCATTCCAAACTTCATGATCCAGGGCGGATGTCCCAATGGAATTGGCAACGGAGGTCCGGGCTATCATATTGATTGCGAGCTTACGGGTGAAAATCAATACCATGACAGGGGTGTTCTATCCATGGCGCATGCTGGAAGGAATACCGGAGGATCTCAATTCTTTATCTGCCACTCACGTCAAGCAACACAACATCTCGATCGGAATCACACTGTTTTCGGGAAAGTTTACGAAGGCCTGGAAATAATAGACGATATACGTCAAGGCGACGTTATGGAAAAGGTAGTAATTACAAGTCTGGCATAGAACTGCATTTAGTTTCTATCACTTTTCGGGCGGTGACGCATATTCTCATCGGCCCTGACGTGAAATAATGAAGATGTGAGCCACAGAGTAGTGTACGTCAAAACTTCAGTGCATTGTAAAATGCAATTATGGCCCGTCTAATGATGTAAAATTCCTGCTGATTCTTTCATTGTCTCCATAGGAAACCCAGGCAGTACTTCGGCGATAGCCTAAGCAGCGTATTTGCAGCGAAAGTATGTTTAATAATAAACCTGAAAGTTCTATCTTAGCGATATGCTATTGGACTATATCTTTGTATTTGCCGGGGTATGATTTCACTTAATGTGCCTCTGATGAGAAAGATTCACTTTGGCAAATTTGTAGTAAGCCTTGCATTGATATCAGCGAGTTTTATTGCTGACTTGTTCTTCGCATGGGGATTTATGGCCTACCTGATAGTATCCTTTTACCTGGCCAAAATGACGGGTAGCACCAGGCTGGTAATGAGACTGGCTATTGTCATTTCAGTTCTGATTATTGCAGGGTATTTCATGGCCGTGACCAACCTGCAACAAGATACGTTGGAGGTGACTAACCGCTTACTGCTGCTGGTCGTCGCTTGGCTCAGCGCCTTTATCAATTTACGCTTTTCAGGTTCCAACAGCGATAGAAAGCTCGGAGAACTGTTCAAATTAACAGCAACAGAACGGGATCAGGCCGTTCGCAAACTCGGGCAAATCACCTCAGACATTGAAACATTCAGGGAAGAGAGAAAATCCATTGAAAATGAACTGCTAAAGGGAAAAAGATTGCACGACGCCATGGTTCATAATTTTCCCGATGGAGTCATATGCGTGCTCAACAGGGAACTGAAGTTTGTCCTGGCTGAGGGGAAGGGATTAAAAGAATTGGGATTGCATGGCGCAGAATTACGAGGTGAGCAGGCCGTCATCGGTTCGGGCGAAGAACTCAAATTGGCATTTGCCGGGGAGAGCGTTTCTTTCGAAACAACTATTAATCACCAGCCCTATACCGTCAAGGCCGTTCCCATTCCCGATGCCAACAATGAAGTCAAAGAGATTCTCATCGTAATTAGAAACATTACTGATCGGAAGAGAATGGAGAACAACCTGGTGAAAGCGCTCGAAAAAGAAAAAGAGTTGAGTCTATTGAAGTCGCAGTTTGTTACCATGGCATCCCACAAGTTCAGAACACCGCTGAGCACGATTCTTTCTTCCGTTTTCCTACTTGAAAATAATATTGAAGCAGACGATCAAGAAAGAAAATCTTACTTCGAAAAGATCAAACGATCAGTGCATAATCTGACGGAGTTGCTGAATGACTTCCTATCACTGGGAAAACTCGAAGAAGGAAAGGTAAAGGTTGCTTACAGCGAGACCAACGTAAAAGCATTTTTTGAAGAGTTTTTGGAGGCGATTGGGTTAATCAAAAAAGGTAAACAGGAAATACTTTTTACCTACGGTGGCGTGGCCAATACGATCATGACAGATCAAGTCTTGCTCAAAAGCATCTTGATGAGCCTGCTTTCCAATGCGATCGAATACTCCGCCTACGATGCCGAGATAAGACTGGATGTGGAACTCAGCAAGGATAATTTGAAAATACAGGTTTCCGATCAGGGAATCGGTATTCCGAAGGACGAGCAACACCAGATATTTAAAGGATTCTACAGAGGCCAAAATACCAATAATGTTGAGGGTACCGGACTGGGCCTGAATATGGCGAACAAGTATATCCGGCTTTTGAAAGGAACGATTGATTTTACCAGTCAGGTAAATAAGGGGACAACGTTTATCGCCAAAATTCCTGTTGTTACCCTTGATATTCTGGAAAAACAGATCTGAGTTCAGGTGGATATTTGGCCGAATTTAATAAGACAATATGAAACACACAGTACTGCTGATTGAAGACAATCAAGAAATGGCGGAGAATATTTGCAGCATATTAAAGCTGGCGCATTACAACGTAGTGAGCGCTCCAAATGGTAAAATCGGCGTGCAACTCGCTCAGGAAGTACACCCTGACCTTATTCTATGTGATGTTATGATGCCCGAACTAGATGGCTACGGTGTCCTTCACATTTTGAATAATGATCCCGAAACCGCGCACATCCCATTTATTTTTCTCACCGCGAAAGCAGACAAAAATGATCTTCGGGCGGGAATGAACCTTGGTGCTGACGACTACATGACTAAACCCTTTGAAGGCCTGGATCTTCTCAAAGTAGTTGAAATAAGGCTGAAGAAAAGTCAGCGACTCAAGGACGATTACAAGAATGACCTTTATGATGTCAATACTTTTTTTAACAAGGCAAGAGAGTTAAAAGAGTTTCAGAAACTTTCGGAAAACCGACCTGTCAGAGTATTCAAAAAGAAGGAATTTGTATTCATGGAAGGCCAAACCCCATCCGATTTATACTTTATCATAAGTGGAGAGGTAAAGACTTACAAGGTAAATTATGATGGAAAGGAACTAATAACAGGCATCCACGGCGCAGGTGATTTCCTGGGATATGTTTCGCTGTTAGAGGAACAGCAGCACAACGAAAGCGCCGAAGTGTTGGAAGAATCTGAGATATCGATTATTCCCAAACAGGATTTCCTCACCCTGATTTATTCCAGCAAAGACATGGCGCGAAAGTTTATCAAAATGTTATCCAACAACCTTATCGAAGCAGAAAACAGGCTATTAGACCTCGCTTATCAGTCTGTTCGACAGCGGGTGGCCGGTGCCCTACTAAAAATATATAACGAGCATAACCTGCCAAACAAGAAAGAGATCATTACGATAGCCAGAAAGGACATTTCAAACATGATCGGCACGGCAACGGAATCGCTGAACAGAACGCTTGCAGACTTCAAAGATGAAGGGCTGATAGAAATCTCAGATGAAGGCATAAAGATCCGTGAAAAAGCCAGGCTTGAGCATTTGTTAATGGTCTTTGCCAACCGGGCCATGCGCCCGAAGTAGTATTTCATGAATAGGTCGCAGCAAGGTTCAGCTTGACATCCCATCCTGTCAATTTTTTTCATGGATTGAAGACCAGCAAGTTAGCTACTAACCCCCCGAAATCCTTGAATATCACTCAAAAAAGCAGTTTTTGGGATTCTAATGAGGAAGATTTTCACAACCGATGATCGTGGTCATCGTCGCATCTGGGCTGGAGTTCTACATTTACACCATAGTCTGGCTTAAATTAATCTACTATGGAAGATAAATATTACTCACGCCTCATTAAAATGATGGTATTTGTCTTTGATTTTTACCTCATTTCACTGGCATTTTCGCTCGCTAAAAAACTTGGGTTTGACAGTGGAATTGCTGAAAATCAGGAGACCTCATTCTTCCTGATATTCAGTCTCATTTGGGTTATTTCAGGGTTTCTAAATGAGATCTATAATATAAATAAGTTCAGTCAGTACAAAAGTATTATCTCAAGTATACTTGGCGCGCTGCTGTTGCATTTTTGTTTGCTTATGGTTGTTTTGTTTGCCACGCATTCATACCAGATAGATACCAGCTTCTTACCATTCGTTTATCTTTCGTCGGCTACATTCTTGCTTATCTCCCGGATAGTTTACAAACTCACTTGGCGGTATTTCGAATTTTCCGGTTTTGACCAGCGAAAGGTTATCATCGTTGGTGCCACGCATTCTGGGCGGGCGCTTTATGACTTTTTTGAATCCCATGACTTCTCGAAGTATAATTTTAAAGGCTTTTTTGATGATTCCCCGGATCCGCTCATTATTCACAGGGCGCTGATTAAAGGAAAATTTTCTGAAGTAGCTATGTTTTGCCTAAAAGAAAACATAGATGAAATTTATTTTGCGCTTCCTCCGGGTAATGAAACTTTGCTTAATGAGATATCGAAGTTTGCAGATGATAATTTTATATACCTGAGAATTACACCGGATTTTGGCGAGAGCGTCTCTGATAAGTATAATGTATTCATGCTGGATTCCATTCCCGTATTAACCACGCGAAAGGAGCCCCTTGGCGTTGCACTAAATGTCTGGTTGAAAAGACTTTTTGACATTGTCTTTTCACTCACGGTAATCCTGACGGTATTCCCTGTTCTCTTTCCCATCATTGCGTTAGCGATAAAGTTAGACTCCAAGGGACCAATTTTTTTCAAGCAGCCCAGGCAGGGTAAGAAGAACAAGCTGTTTGATTGCTACAAGTTTCGTACGATGTATGTTGGCGCCAGTCCGGTACGTCAGGCAACCAAGGACGACCCAAGGATCACGCGCGTGGGAAGGTTTCTGCGCAAGACTAATTTAGACGAGATTCCACAATTTATTAATGCCCTGATGGGGAATATGTCCGTTGTTGGCCCAAGGCCGCACATAAGCAGTCAATTGGAACAATACGGACAGGCCATCAAAAAGTATAAAATAAGGCATTTTGTAACCCCAGGTATTACTGGCTATGCCCAGGTAAATGGATTTCGTGGCGAAACGAAGGAAGTCAAACTGATGGAAAAACGTGTAGAATACGATGTGACCTATATGGAGAATTGGAGTTTGTCACTTGATATTAAAATAATTTTCCTTACGGTTTGGAACATGATAAGAGGCGAGAAGAGCGCTTACTAGACTCCCCGATCAAAAAAAAACGATTCAATTTTGGACAACTATCAAGATCCAAGTTGATCGTTTTTTTTTGTGCCTAGGACATCTATCGATGGCGGTGAATTAAATACAAATAAATCTTTGCCTGCATTTCTTATGAGCCAAGGTATGCTACACCGTGCATGCACGGTGTGTGGGTAACACGTGGTTATAGCAAGACCATTGCCGGAGAAGCTTTGATGTTCATAATCTCTTACCTGCCCACGAAGCAACTGTTGCTCCAATGGCCAGCGAAGAAGTTGCTGCCGGAGATGGAGCATTGCAGACATTGATTACCTGCTTGTCTTCCAGGATAAGGAAATCGTCCAACAACCCACCAGTCCGATCGCAGGCCTGCGCCCTGACACCAGCTCCTCCCGCTATCAAATCATCCTCCCTAATCTCAGGCATAAGTTTCTGAAGTGCTTTTGTGAATGCAGCTTTTGAATATGAGCGGTACATTTCACCGACACCGGTTCTCCAGTATTTTGAAACTATTTTCCTGAATCCAGGCCACGCAAGAGTCTCTCCGAGTTCAGCCAGGTTGATGTCAGTTTTTTTATAACCCTCACGCCTGAATGCCAACACCGCATTGGGCCCGCATTCTACTCCACCGCCTACCATTGTAGTAAAATGGACACCCAGAAAAGGGAAATTTGGATCTGGTACCGGATAGATTAACGTCTTCACCAAATACTCTTTATCCTTTTTCAGCTTATAGTACTCTCCACGAAACGGAATAATTTTGAAGTTCACGTCCTTCAGCGTTAATCTGGCAATTTTATCTGCGTACAATCCTGCGCAATTCACCACAAGCTTACCGGTGTATGTCTCCTTCTGCGAGACAACATCTACGCTCTCATTGCCTAATTGAATGTCAACTACCTTTTCTCCGAGCCGCAACTCACCGCCCTGCTGCTGGAAGACCTCGGCATATTTCTCGGCGACTACGCGATAATCAACAATGCCTGTCTGCGGAACATGAATACCAGCAATTCCTGCGACATGGGGTTCGTAATCTTTTAGCTGCTCGGCGCTCAGCATTTTTAGGTCTTGCAGACCATTTTGCTGCCCTCGCTCAAATATGGTTTTGAGCACAGGAAGTTCCTTTTCTTCGGTCGCCACAATGACCTTGCCACACAAGTCAAACGGGACCTCATAGCGACGGCAAAAGTCAATCAAAAGGTTATATCCTTCGATACAATTTTTGGCTTTCAAACTACCAGGCTTATAGTAAACTCCGGAGTGAATTACATTGCTATTATTACCCGTTTGATGATTCGCGACAACGGAATCTTTTTCAACAACAACAACCTTGAGTTTAGGGTTTTGTTTTTGCAGCTGCAATGCAGTTGCCAAACCCACAGCCCCCCCTCCTACTATAATTACGTCGTATTGCACAGGTCTTTTTTTAGTGTACTGTTAATTGAACTGATCTACCAGATTGAACAAGGAAATTTTCTATTAAAAGACCGTTTGATCTAAACAGTTACTTTGAAGTATTCATTTTGTTCCTGCCGAAGTTTATCTGAAAATCTGCCTTCAGGTAATGTAACATCGGCATACGTAATGACTTGATCCATGGGTATATCTCGCTTTAATATACATCCTTCCGCCAAGCCCATTGGGAGCAACATTTGCGCTGCGGTAACGTCTGCTGTCTCACATTGCCCATATGAATGATATCCTCCAATTCCATCGATTGTTTCACCCGCCTTTAAATTCATCTTTGCGGTTGCCACTACTTCAACAGCCGGTCCTCCAATAGGAGTTATCGCCGCGTCATGAAATAGTGCAGCTCTGGCGCACGTTATAGGAACCTCAAAATGACAATTATGATACGGTGTGTAGAAGAGGTACAGCGGACCATCACCTACTTTATACAATTTTAGAAAATGCCGCTGGCGTGGATCGTCATGCGTAGCCAGTATGAAAATACCTGCCGGGGGGCTTGCTCCCACTACATAATCAACAATACCTGGCCCCGATGTAAGCGCTTCCATGGGATACTTATCGATAATGTCCTGTAATGGGGTGCCGGCAGGAACAGTAGGGCCGTACATGCCTCTTTGTCCTATGGTCATACCTGTGGCATTGGCGACGACAGCTTGCTCGAATGAAATTTTAGTGCCATCGGCAAATGAAGTAACCATATGGGCATTCTGCGCCCATTGTTTTGCGTAACTCTGTTGTGTTGTTGGATTCCTATAATGGTCCTGAAGTCCTTTAATATTTCCACAGAGCACCGGCTTGAGCCCAATAGTTTTGACGTATCGGTACAAATTCATCTCTACGCCAGGTTGGTCTCCGTCGACATTGGTTATGATCACACCGGCTTTGTCGGCATGGACTTTTAAAATGGCGCCTATGGTGCCATCAAGTTCTGCATTCATAAGTACGACATGCTTCTTGTGTTGAATAGCTTCAAACACGACCTTTGCGCTGAACTCGACTGCGCCGGTTACCTCCAGCAGGACATCAATATTCCCGGCCCTGGCCAGTAGAAACGGGTCTTCCGTTACCGAATACTTACCACGTGAAATTCTGTCTTCCAATACTGTTTGGCTGCTAACAACTTCAAACTCCTCAATTCCCGCTTCCTGATAAGCCTTTTTTGCCTTCTCCAGGGTACGATTATAGATAGCGACTACTTTCATGCCGGGAACCGACTGAGCAATCTGCAAGGCAGCCGCTCTCCCCATGAATCCAGCGCCAATTAAAGCCACGCGTACAGGATTATTCTCTGCATGTCGCTTGGCAAGTGCAGTATCAACGATAATCATAGGCTATTATATTTTTTGAGTTTGGTTATACTATCAACATCTTCTCTGCAAAAAGCGGATGGCTTCTGTCTTTTTCGGAAACTACTGCCGGCTTCATCGGCCACTTAATGTTAAAAGTCGGGTCATCGAATCTGATTCCGTGTTCAGCGCCAGGAGCATAGTATTCCGTTACAACATAGTGTACAGCAGTGTGATCTTCAAGCGTTAAGAATCCGTTCGCGAATCCTTCAGGCACGTAAAGCATCCGGTAACTATCTGCTGTTAACTCAACGGCTGTCCATCGCTTGAAGGTAGGAGATTTCGGCCTCAAATCGATGATTACATTATACGTGGATCCAAAGGTACATCTCAGGGTTTTGGTCTCCTCATGCGGCGCAATTTGGTAATGCATCCCCCTGATGGTTCCCTTATATCTGCTGTAGGAAACATTGGCCTGTACAGCATTTGCATTAAGCCCATGCTCCTCAAACTCTTTCTTGCACCATATCCGGCCAAAGAAACCACGCTCATCTTCAAATCCTTTGAAGTCGATTATAAAAGCCCCCTTTAATTCAGTCTCGGTGAAAATCATTCTGGCATTAATTTTATCTTGTAAAGTGCTAGTTCCATTTTAGATCATCACTTAACTGGTTACTCTCCTGAAGGGATGTCAGTACCGTAAGCCGCATTAGTCTTGAATCTCTGAAATCAGCATCTTTAAACTTCATTGATTCTAATCCTTCCTTTAGTTCCTTGATAGTCGTGATGAGGTCGTATTTAGGCTGGTGGTCTGGTGCCAACTTTTTGTACAGTCCGAAATTCACACGGTAAGATCTCTTGTCAGGTGGTGCATCCGTGTTGATGGAAACCTTAACGCCGGGAATAACCTTTGCCACTGCTTCAGCCAGATCTTTCACCTGATAGTTCCATTCATCGGTTCCTGTATTTACGGCCAAAAAGTCTCCAATAGCAGCTGGCCTGCCAATCGCCCAATCAATGGCCACCGCCATATCCTTAACATTGATTAGTGGTCTCCATGGTGTACCATCACTGAGTATGGTAATAACTTTAGAAGACAAAGCACAAGCTACAAAGTCATTCAGCACCAAATCGAGCCTAAGCCTGGAACTCATACCACAAGCCGTGGCAAACCGAAGACAGGTAATCTTGAAATTCTTATCTGCCAGGGGTTTCAGATCTCGCTCCGTAAACACTTTTGATCTTGCGTAAGCGGTAAGCGGGTTAAGCTGGGAATCCTCTGTCTTTGCAACGTCACTTGCGGCACCGTACATGCTGCAGCTTGAGGCAAAAACGAATGATTTTACTCCTAATGCCTTAGCCCTTTTAGCAAGGTTAATACCGGATTTATGATTAACATCCAAGGTAACATCTTCAAATTTAGTCCCCATTGGGTCGTTTGAAATTGCGGCCAGGTTAATCACAGCATCAGCGCCCTGGATTACCTCGTCAGGGAAATCTCTTATGTCGCCAAAATATTGATGATCAAGCTTTCTTTCAGGCAGGTAATCGACGTCGGTGAGACAGCTGGCAAAAAAACCAAGATCATAGCCAATAAGCGTTGCGGTTGGATAGGTGGATCTAAGTCTTTCAACAACGCCAGGTCCGACATAGCCCATATTCCCAAAAATGACAATCTTCATAGTAAAAATTTGCGGTAATTATAAAGAAAAATTTAGATAGAAACTAAGTGAATAATAATCACCAGCGCTTCCAGGGTGCTTTTCCGGATTTCCACAGGTCTTCCAGCACATTCTTATCGCGCAGCGTGTCCATGGCCTGCCAAAAACCAGTATGCTTATAAGCAGAAAGATTTCCTGATGCTGCCAACTTTTCCATTGGTTCACGTTCCCAGGTTGTCGAATCGTCCTTTATCAGGTCTATTGCGGATGGCTCACAAACAAAAAATCCACCGTTTATCCAAGGAGAATCCCCGCCAATCGGTTTTTCCTGGAAATGCATTATTTTAACATCTTCAGTACCTAAAGTGAAAGCCCCAAAACGGCCGGGCTGTTGTACCGCAGTTAAGGTTACTTTGGTTCCCTGCTCTTTGTGAAATGCTATCAATTTTGAAATATCAACATCGCTAACACCATCACCATAAGTCAGGCAGAATGTTTCATTGCCGATATACTCTTTTACACGTCTTAAGCGTCCGCCAGTCATCGTATCTTCCCCAGTCTCTACCAACGTGATCCTCCAGGGCTCAGTGGACACATGGTGTACCTCCATCTTGTTTTCCTTCAAATCGAAAGTAACATTGGCACTGTGCAAAAAGTAATTCGAGAAATATTCCTTTATGACATACGACTTGTATCCACAGCAAATAATAAAATCATTGATTCCAAAATGGGAGTAAATCTTAAGAACATGCCAAAGAATTGGTCTGTTACCAATTTCAACCATTGGTTTAGGCCTAATGCCACTTTCCTCACTTATCCTTGTTCCAAATCCCCCTGCAAAGATGACTGCTTTCATAGATTAATTTAAGTTGATTTTTTCACGACTATATAAACAACACACATTTTACAAAGTAAAAATACCATTTCGGTTATTCTCCCAAATGATTGAGGTCACATTTTGTTGACAAAACTTTTTAGAATACAGCATTAAGGGTTTGCTGAAATCGCCATCTGAAAAATAACTTCCATAGGTACTGAGTTAAACACGACAATTCTTGCCAGCGCTGGACAACATCCAGGCCAAAAAATTGAATCCGATGTAACGCTTTACTGTATCCAAAAAACCACTGTCAGGTAATCAAATTCCCGCCGTTAAAGCGAATTATTTGTCGCCGAAACGGATTCCCAAGCGTTGACCGGACAAAGGTAAGCCTATTGCACCCTCGCTTCAATGACTAAGATTGGTGCCTGTGATGACAGAAATCATGAAGACTGCAAAATGGGAAGTTCATTTGATGACTAAGCCACACCTGCATCCATTAATACTTATAGCTATACTCATAGCCATAGCCATAGCCGGAACTCTTCGTGGCTTTCACATCATTCAACAAAATACTCACGTTGCTGATTTTTTTGCGCTCATGAAGTTTATTGATTTTGCCCAGGCTGTTTCGATTTGTGTAGTCAGAACGCACAATGTAGAGGTTTGCGTCAGTATATTTCATTAGGATTATGTATTCAGATACATATCCAACCGGAGGGGAGTCTAGTATAATAGTACTGTATGTTTGTTTGAGTGTAGTAATCAATTCTTCCATTCTGGGACTGCCAATCAAATCTATGGGATTTGGTGGTATCGGCCCGGAGCAAATTACATCAAACCCTTTGTGCTCAGTATTGTTAATAATTTCTTTAACAGTTCCGTCATCGACCAGAAAATTGGACAATCCCTTTCTTCCTTCTAACTGGAAGTACGTCGCCACCCTCGGCCTTCTCATATCCGTATCGATCAAGATTGTCCTTCTTCCCGAATAGGCCATCACTGCTGCCAAATTTACGGCACAGAAAGTTTTACCTTCGCTTTCTCTGGACGACGTGATTCCGATGACGTTGGCGTTTTGTCCTAAAGTCAAATACTGCAAATTGACGCGTAAAGATCTGAATGACTCTCCAACCGCGGATCTGGCATGTGCTACGATTGTTGCTTGCTCCCGCTTGTTTGCATGACTGATGGTACCTATAAAGGGTATTTTGGTGTATGCCTCCAGATCTTCCTGCGTAATGATATTTTCATTGAGAATATCCCTAACCACAATCATTCCTATGGCGATGGCAATTCCTCCAAAAATGGCCAGGAGAAAGATCAGCCTTGAATTCGGGGAGGCCGGGCCATCACCAACTTGATAAGGTTTGTCTACTACTGTTTTTTCCAGTGAGTTTGAGGCAATAGCAATTCCAGCCTCAGCCCTTTTCTCCAATAAGTAATTATAGACATTGTCATTAAAATCGAATCTCCCCTGAATACTTACTAATTCGCGATCATTTTTCGGCAATACACTTAAGTTCTTTCTGATTTGGAGGATTCTTCTGTTGAGGTCGTTTAATGCGACAGTCGAAGCATCGATCGAATTGTTTATGTTTTTTATAAGCGATCCTTTTGCGTTCCTAATTTTCTGATCCACGATTTCGGCAAGTGCGTTATTCTCATTTGGATTTATGATTAGGCCTTTCCGCTCCTGATTTAGTTTTGACAGCTCTATCAGCAGGTTATTCAACTCCGGGTCATCTATTCCAATTGCTGCGGGCGTGACTATTTCTGCGAAATTGTTATTATTCTGTACCGAATTTACTGTAAACCTGTAATACTTCAGGTTGCTTTCCAACGCAGCCTTGTTCGCTTCAGCCTTGGCCAGGCTTCTATTTAGGTTTTCGGCTGCAGTGTTTACGTCCAGAATATTATCTTTGGATCTGTATAACGCAAGCGGGCCACCAGCCTGGCTCGAAGTATCTGGAACACCAGCAAGTTGACTGTCAATAAACCGTATTGTCTTTAAGCCAAGCTGGTTCTTCTTATACAATTCGTTGCGTAAATAGACATCCAATAACTTGTCCAGGAATACTTTTTCTTTGGCCGCGACAAGGCCCGTTAAGCCAAGTTCGACGATCGACGATTCCGACGAGATCGGCTTGATTCTCAATTTACGCTGGTAAGTTTCTGTTAAAGATTGAATTCTGTTTAGCTTAAAAAAATACTTCGCTTTGGGATCAGTCTTGTAGACCTCGCTAAATTTAATATTGAATGCCAGATACTGACTCTTGAAAGGCCTGTCAACAGGCACCTCTTCATCTATTTCAATTTTATCGACCTTACTATCGACCTGATTCGTATAGAAATTATAGACGCTCAAATCTTGACCTGACACGTGAACTTTATATCGCGTAGAGGTTACGCGTTGGATAAAAATTGGCTCATCGATAATCTGACCAACTACAGAATCTATTTCGATTGTAAATGGTGAATCACGATATTGCTCTTCCGTAACAAAGCTTTTCGTCCTGAAATATGCAACACCAAAATCAAGTTCCCGTATTGTTCTTTCAACCATTGAGTACGATTTTAGTATTCCAATTTCGTCTTCAATTCCAGGTTGGTTTGCAGTTTGAAATAGTCCCTTAAGGAAACTATCGGAGCCAATTTCTGGCTTCGGTTCAGTCCTTAACAACAAAGAGGCTTTAACAAAATATTGACGAGGCGTAAACTTTAAATAAACATACGCCGTGAGCGTTGTGATGAGCAGCGCAATAACGAAATAATACCAGCGCGAAAGAAATTTCTGAAGTATTTGCTTAATGTTCATTTTTCCATCCATGACTTGTTGCAGTTATCAGCTATAGGTAATTCAATTTTGATGGATTCATAAATGGCCTGGAAGTATCTTCAAAGTAGGTTAATCTCCGGATAAATTGCAAAATGACAAGGGTGTAAAAATGAGCCTCAGCGAGACAAACTTCGCAGGCATCCTGGCGTTTTCCCGAAAGTTAAAAAGCTATTATCACGTTTTTTGCCAAAGGATGCATAGTTTCTATCCCTGAACTCAAAGCACTTATTAAAGCTCTGAAGTACCCACGAGTATGATCCGTCAAATGAAAGGCGAATAATACTCTGATCAACATAGCACCGAGTCCTTTTTTATTCCAATATATTGCTTTCCGTTGACTACACCAACTATCCATTTCCGGGACGAGTGGAGATGGAAGCAGTACAATGGATCTGAGCCTGAGCGCAATCGATTTTCTTCCATCAAAACAAACTACAATGTGCTTTATGTAGTGTTGGCTATCCTTGAATTTTGATATAAAAAAAGAAGGTTAGTTTGAAACCAACCTTCTTCCTGCAATTCCATAACGTTGTGACTATCCAATTATTCCATCCCAAGCTCCTTGTACCGGCTCATAATGTGCTTCAGTTTTGGCTGAATATCCAAGTCAGTGTATATTGAATACAATGTGTCCAGCACTTCCTGATCGTCAGGATTCAGCTTTTCGGCCTTCTCCCAGTAAGGCAGGGCTTGTTCCAGCTTTGCCACCAATTTGCTATCCAGTTCGAATCTCTTCTTTTTATCTTCAGCTGAGATTCCCAGATTCGACATGGCTACTTTTATTTCAGCTGCATCCTTGTACATTAACTTGGCCAGGTAAAGTTGTGCCTCAAAATAATTGGGATCAATCTGCAATGCGTCTTCATAATTTTTCTTGGCGGCATCGAAATTTTGCAGGCTGGAATTCGCATAGCCAAGATAGAAATGTAATATCTTGTTGCCCGGCTCACTTTTTAACGCAGTTTCCAATCCGGACTTGGCTTCATCAATCCGTTTCAAGTCGATAAGTAATCCAATCTCAACCTTTGGGAGGTCTGCGTTGTCGGGATACTTTGGCTTGGCTAGCCTAACCCACTTTAACGCTTCTTCTTTGTCTTCCTTTGGTCCGCTGTACGTATTGATGATACTCAGGTACGCGTCTAACGACTTGCCACCCAACTCTATATACTTCTGAAAAGAAGCGATTGCCTTATCATAATCTTCCAAACTATTGGCAGCAAACCCACAGTAAAAATAGGCAAGCGTGTCATTGGGTTGAACAGCCTGTGCTTTTTCAAAGCTCATAACAGCTTTTTCTAACTCATCCTCCTGGTAGTAAGTGGCACCTTGATTAAGGTATCCATTTCCCCAATACGCCATTTGTGTGGATTTCAGTATTGGCAATCCCATTGCATCTTGTACAAAATGCTCTTTGCCACCATTCAGCTCATCGCCTTTAGCGAAAGACTCAATGGCAATAGCGAATGCATCCGGGGCAAGTGCCTTGTAGGCTTCATTCGTAGTGGTATCCAGCGAGGCATAAATCAGGCCCCTGTAGTACCAGGTTTTTCCATCGTTCATGGTTTTTTCATAGGTGGTCGCCAAATCGATCATAGTCTTGGCTTCATCCAGCTTGCCTTCACTCCAAGATTTCAATGCCTTATTCAGGTTGGGTTTCACAGTCTTTTGTGCATAGACAGATACTGCGGCCAACATCAACAGTAAAAGTGTTACTCGTCTCATCTTACGTACAGGTTTATGGTATATTAATTATTTAGCGGTTTCTTCATCTTCAATCTTGTCAATCTTTTGAATCTTTTCAACGGACGATATGCGGTCGTCATCGTTTAACTTAATAAGCCTCACTCCTTGCGTTGCACGCCCCATAACCCGAAGTTCGCTTACCTTGATCCGGATCGTTATACCAGACCTGTTAATTATCATCAATTCATCTTCATCAACAACTTCTTTAATTGCAACAAGCTTGCCAGTTTTTTCTGTGATATTTAACGTCTTTACGCCTTTACCGCCTCGTTTTGTGATACGGTAATCATCTATGAGGGACCGCTTACCATAACCCTTCTCCGAAACAACAAGCAAGTTAGCATCTTCGCGGCTTATGCATACCATCCCAATTACTTTGTCGGTTTCTGATTCGAGTTTTACCGCACGGACACCCGCCGCAGTCCTGCCCATTGGCCTTACGTCGCGTTCATTGAAATGCACCGCCTTACCTTCACTTTTAGCTATAACAATGTGATTATTACCATTTGTTAATGAGGCATTTAAGAGTCTATCACCCTCGTGAATGGAGATTGAATTGATCCCCCCCTGGCGGGGTCTTGAATAAGCCTCTAATGAAGTCTTCTTGATAACTCCTTTTTCAGTGCAGAGAATCACAAAATTGCTATTGATATATGCTTCGTCAGTCAAATCCTTGACATTTATGATAGCACGAACTGTATCACCAGGTTCAATATTGATCAGGTTTTGAACAGCACGACCTTTAGATGTTTTAGTACCTTCCGGAATTTCATAGACTTTCTTCCAGTATACTTTTCCCTGGTCTGTGAATATCAATAAATAGTTGTGCGCCTGTGCAATAAACAGATGCTCCGTAAAATCATCTTCTTTTGTAGCAACGCCGCGCGAGCCTACTCCGCCTCTACCCTGCGTTCTGTATTCTGACAATGATGTTCTCTTTATGTACCCTTGGTTCGAGATCGTGATAAACATGTCCTCGTTCGGAATCATGTCTTCATACGAAATGTCATCTTCATTGTGAACAACCAATGTTCTCCGTTCGTCACCATATCGTTCCCGAATTTCGGCCAGCTCATCTTTTATGATTTGCATTCTTACGGCTTCATTGGCCAGAATTTCCTGTAACCTTTCTATAAGCGCTTTTACTTCGTTGTACTCCTGTTGAATTTTGTCGCGTTCCAATCCGGTAAGCCGCTGCAATCGCATATCGAGAATTGCCTTGGCCTGTATTTCAGACAATGCGAAGCGGGCGATCAAGCCTTCCTTGGCAGTCTCAGGGTCTTTGGAGTTCCGTATAAGCGCGATGAGCTCGTCCAGATTATCGAGTGCAATAAGGTACCCTTCCAGAATGTGCGCCCGCTTTTCTGCTTCAGCCAGTTCAAACTTAGTTCGCCGTACAACCACTTCATGCCGGTGCTCGACAAAGTATTTAACCAGGTCCTTCAAATTGAGCGTTAGCGGTCGTCCTTTGACCAGCGCAACATTATTGACATTGAAGGAGGATTGAAGCTGGGTGTACTTGAATAGGTTGTTGAGTACAATATTGGGAATCGCATCTTTCTTAAGATCATAGACAATTCTGTATCCTTCACGGTCAGACTCGTCCCGGATGTCTGAAATGCCCTCTATTTTTTTGTCGTTTACCAGTGCCGCAGTCTTTTCAATCATCATGGCCTTGTTGACCATGTATGGAATTTCAGTTACAATAATTTGGTCCTTACCATTGGCAGCCGTAACAATTTCCGCCTTAGACCTTACAACGATTCTACCCCTTCCTGTTAAGTATGCCTCCTGTATCCCGGAGTGACCATAAATAATGCCCCCTGTAGGAAAATCTGGCGCTGTTATATGCTGCATCAGCTCAGGAATCGAAATCTCCTGATTGTCAATGAAGGCGATGATACCGTTAATTACCTCCGTCAAATTATGTGGCGCCATGTTGGTTGCCATCCCCACCGCAATACCGGATGAACCATTCACCAGAAGATTGGGCAGCTTGCCAGGAAGGACCGTTGGCTCTTCCAGTGAGTCATCAAAGTTTGGCTGAAAATCTACGGTGTCTTTGTTGATGTCGGCAAGTAACTCTTCAGCTATTCTTTTGAGCCTGGCTTCGGTGTACCGCATTGCCGCGGGAGAATCCCCGTCGATAGATCCAAAGTTACCCTGGCCATCAACCAACGTGTACCGAAGAGACCAATCCTGCGCCATCCTTACCATCGTATCATATACAGAGGCATCACCGTGTGGATGATACTTACCCAATACTTCACCCACAATTCTTGCTGACTTCTTGTGGGCTTTATTGTAGTTTACGCCGAGTTCCTGCATTCCAAACAGGACTCTCCTGTGAACTGGTTTTAGGCCATCTCGAACATCAGGTAAGGCACGCGAAATAATAACGGACATCGAATAATCGATGTACGCTCCGCGCATTTCATCTTCAATGTTGATGGGAATTATACTTTGCCTGGCTGGGGGGAGGCTTCCACTATCATCTGCCATGTAAAATCCTTGTTTTTAGCTTCTCAGGGCTATTTTTAAAGCTGTGCAAGATAGTAAAATTCAGTGCGATCCTAGAGCAGAATGCCAATTAGTTTTACAGATTTTTTAGCGTATAAAGACCATTCAAAATACGGCCATAGGAGTGTTAAAATAGTCTAGTACGGGTTCAATTTCTTCTTATTTTTCCCTTTGTATTTTATGAGATTAGGGTGATTCTCCCCATAGTGTGGATTTTGTTTTTTATAGATTGGGTGCACCCGACTTCGATAGTTCCTATTGCCGTGCGAATGGTTCATCTGGGCTTTACAATTCTTTAGGAAACACTTTCTGAGCTCAGGAATACGATATGTTGCGCCAACATTCACATAAAAGGCATTGAACTTGTGCGTAACGCTTTGGGTTGTTTCGGGAATACTCAGTTTGTAGCTTTTGATTTCATACGACGGCCTGACAAATATTCTGAAGTACTCAGACATCTCACGTTCAACAGTTACTCCAAGGTTTAGGAAAATACCTTTCTTTATCAGACTCTTATCGAAATTTTTGCCCAGGTTATAGCCCCCCACGTTCGCATCTACAACAAGCAGATATTCATAGTACCGATAGACGGTTCCGCCTATCATACCAAAGTACTTCTGCATGAAAAAACTATCGAAATCGGTAGGTAAATTGTCAATCCTGTCGCCAAATTGTGTTGGCTTAAATGAACCCATGTTTATGTATTCATAGGAATAGCCACCCCCGATCCTATAATGATCAAATTCAACATGGAGCGTGGCCTTGATCGGAATGTTAAAAGCTTTGCTTTTGAAGCCGATTGAAGTAGTATCCGAGTTCACCAAAAAGGCTCCCGGTTGGATAGTGTTTCCCGAAGTGGTGACCTTGTTTATCCAATTTGAGTACCCTGAAGTAAGGTTGGCAGATTGAAATAGTTTGGGCAATGAATCAGGATTCTGAATAACCCCAAATCCGTCAAGCTCGTGCTTAAAGGTAGTACTCCCATAGCCGGTGCTCAAGCCCACAGTTATTTTGCTAAGGATCTTTCTAAAGAAGCCGGTCCCTTGCCGCTCTATATAAAAGTATTCCAGCGGAATAGTAGCATCATGCTCATCCTCATATTGTGCATAAACCATCCCTGGCAAACAGACAAGGCTAAGAACAATACAGGCGGCAATTGAGTTAAAACGATTCAGAAAAGAAGGTTTAAGCTCCTAAAACTAAAAAATGGAAGCCGTTAATAGTCTGGCCATTGGGATTTAAAGTTAAACCAAATTATGGAATCATCCTATTTCCCGCAAAAGGGTCAGTCTTTGCGGTGCGATACCTTATTGAATATTCCCATATCCCTGAATCTAAATACCCAACAACTAATAATATCGATATTGTGGCGCCGAAGTCTCTAACGATGAAAAGGTGTGAAATAGTGTCTGTTGTTTTTTGGCTATGTAGTTAAACGTATATTCGGTCAAACGCTGGTCATCAGCGATCAGGGTGAGTCTTACTTCATTGCTGCCCTCGGTCAAGGGAAGCCGCGAATAATAAATAGTATGCGGTAATGTTTGCCAATTCCGCGTATCTGCCTTCTCCGTTAGCGCATTGACCAATCCAAGAATGGCTCCAAGGGTATCATCCTTCTTGCGCAAGCCTTGTTCCGCAGCTTTTTTCAATGCTGCCCTGAGTAGACCCTTGGCAAACTCTTGCAACATCCTTTGCTTCAGGCTATAGAACGCTACTTTGTTTATATCCTCAGCCATTTGCAAAGGATACACCTTGCTTGCAGTTTCCAGTGTTGCGGATTGAAAATAGGGCGGCCTTTCCACATATCGTGGGAAAGCAACTCTAAAAACCTCCAAGCTTCCCAGATCAGCCCTGTCCTTTTGATCATCAACTGTGTACGGAAGAACCAGGCCCAGATTTCCATTGCTGAATACCATGGTATTTCCAGGCCCGGGGGTGATGACAAAGTTTACGCTCCATTCATCCTTTATCGGTCCAAGTCCGTTATGCCAAAAGAATATCAGGTCGGCATCCTGGTTTGAAGGAAAGTAATCTGGCATATCAAACCTTGTTTTGTAATTTTCAAATTCCTCCAAAAAACCAGTGCGCCAGGCAGTTTCAAGCAGGTCCTTTTTCAACTGCCCTGGTGCTTTGATTCCAAACAGTTTTGCATAATCATTTTCATAAACTTCCAATGCGTTACGGTAGGCGATAAAAGCATTGTTATAGTCCTTAGTGGATTGATAAATAATTCCCATTAATGTATGAATAAATGCATTCCGCTGAAGCTTGTCCTCGGATGTATACTTGTCACCTAACTGATTGAGGCGGATGTTCAGTCTCCGACATTCCACCAAGGCCTCTTCAGGTTTATTCATTTTCAGAAAATTAATGGCTTTAAAATACAGGACCAACAGGTGCTCATGGTCTTCCCCGCGATAAACCGTCATGTTGGGGTTAGTCAGGTACGATGAGGCTTCATTGAAATAGTTTATGCGATAGTCCTCACCAAACAGAAACGCTTTTTCGAAGTAGACATTACTTTCTTCATATTCACCCAGCATGGAAAGCAACAACCCTTTGTTTTCATAATAAATAAATCGTGTTTTCCCGAATGATTCAGTATCACTGTTTCGCAATGCTTCAAGTGCCTGCTTAATATGCCCCTGTTCAAATTCCGCGTTGAAGTCAAGATGCCGCTGATAATAGCTGGCGCATGCATGCAACCCAGTCAGTGAAAATCCAATCAAAAGGCTTCGAAAAAGCAGTCGATTCATGTTTCTACGTCAGTTCTTTACAATCTTCTTGATTTCCTTTTGTCCGTACCAAATTCTTTTGTTGGTTTCAATATCCGTTAGAAAAAGCGTTGTTATATAATTTACAATACGCCTATTGTTATTTGTATCAGTCTCCGAATTCATCTCACCAAAGAGCATAAGGTCCGCCCCTATTTCCTTGCCCCATTGAGAAGCTGTAGCCGGGTCCGCAAAATCCTGTTGTTGTGAACGCTCCACCCTCAGCTTATCGCGGAACTCTTCAGCTTCAACAAGTTCAGCGATATTCGAGTTATAGATCGCCATTTCCAATTTCTTGATGTAATTATTGGCATCAATATGCTCGCTGGTTTTATTCAGGATCAAGCCAACAACGATTGCCGGTTTTTTCTCCCGTGCTTGTGCATATTCTTTATACCTTTCCGAAGACAGGAGTTCATCAATCATTTTGTCAGCGACGAGTCGTGAATCAGAATCATTCCAACGCCCGCTAAGGTCAATTTGTGTATCAGGAGAAATCCGAGTGACGCTACGGGTCTGACAAGAATAAAACAGAAGAACAGACAACAGCGTTGTTAAAAGCCTCGCCATAAGTAAACAATTATAATAGTCACAATTCAAAAATCCTGCCGAAAGATACACAAGAATATAAAGCCTAAGGATCAGCTATTTGCCCGCACGCTTGAACTTCAACTGATAGCTTTCAATTGGCGAATTATTCCTTTGGGATCAGCTGCGCTAAATACAAGGTGACCGGCTACCAGTACATCTGCTCCTGCATCTACCAGCGCCCTGGCATTTTGAAGGGTTACGCCCCCATCTATTTCAATTTTCGCGCTGGCATGTGATTGTGCTATGAGACTTTTTAACTGTGAAACTTTACGGTAGGTATTTTCGATAAATTTCTGACCTCCAAATCCGGGATTTACCGACATAACGCAGACAACATCTATATCCTGTATGATATTTTCCAATGCAGAAACAGATGTATGCGGATTAATAGCAACACCCGCCTTGCATCCCATCGCCTGAATCTGCTGGATATTTCGATGCAAATGTTGGCAAACTTCGATATGAACAGAGATGTTGTCTGCGCCAGCCTTCCGAAACGCTTCGACATGGCGCTCTGGATTGACGATCATGAGGTGAACGTCAAGTGGCTTCCTGGCATGTCTCCTGATAGCTTCGACTACAGGAATACCCATCGAAAAATTCGGTGCAAATACGCCATCCATAATATCTACATGAATCCAGTCAGCTTCGCTTTCGTTAATCATGTTCACCTCATGCGCCAGGTTGGCAAAGTCAGCAGCTAATATGGATGGAGCAATGATGGGTGTTGACATGATTCCTGTATTCTGATGGCAAAAATAAGTCTAAAGTCTTATGTTTCAAGAAAAGTCATCCGATACGTTACAACAGAAGCATCAAACCTTAATCATTTTGTAAATGTATCGCTTTTCTCCCCACCAAATACGAAGGTAATACAGACCTGCCCGCACAGTAGAAAGGTTGACTGTAGCCGTGCGATTCAGCCACGAGAAATTCGCTTCCGCAGTATAGACAACCTGACCCTGAGACGACAACAGCTCAACACGGCACGATGTGATCTGATTTGGATCAAATGGGCGTATGGTAAAGGTGTCAGATAAGATCGGATTCGGATAAACTTCGAATACCTTTTCCTGGGGACGTTGTTCTAAATAATTCACGACAGCCCTGAAATCAGGGATCCCGTAACCCAGGAGATCGTCAGGGGCGTTAGCCTGTGATGCCGATTTTCGGATTGCTTCCATCAATTCTTTATTTGAAAGTCCAGGATAGCGTTGCCATAGGCCCGCAACCAGACTAGCGATCAACGGCGAGGAAACAGATGTACCGCTTACATTGCTGGTGGACCCATTGGGTGTAATTACGCTTGTATTAACACCCATTGCCGCGACGTCAGGCTTAATCCTGCCATCAGCAGATGGGCCTATCGAACTAGAACCTGCCCGTTGTCCCGCACTATTCACATTCGCTACTGCAAGAACATCCATTGCATCAGCAGGGGCCGTAATAATTTGCCATGCGACGTTTCCTTCATTCCCGGCGCTGCAAACCACAACAATACCGCGGTCAGCCGCCCACTGTGCTGCCTGAGAAACTACTGTGGTTTTTCCATCCATTGCCGATTTGGCGTAATTCATGGCTGCATCATCAAAGTCATAATAGCCCAGCGAGGAATTGATCACGTCAACACCTGCGCTATCCGCTCGTTCAGCCGCAAAAAGCCAATTATACTCTTCAATTCGATATTCTGTATTCACATCCTCTGTGACATAAAGTTGATAATTTGCTTTGTAGGCGCCGCCCGTGAAATCACCTTCCTGATATGCCGCGATAATGGAGAATACTTCAGTTCCGTGTTCATCATACTGAAATATGTCCGGCGTATTGTAAACGAAATCTTTAGAGACCTCCAGGTCAATCCTATTTGTCGCAAAGATATCCTGAAATGGTGCCGTAGTGTTTACACCCTGAAATCCACTATCGAAAATCCCTATGTAAATCGTTTCCCCTTTATACCCGGAGGCCTGCATTTCATCAAGTCCGATCAATTGCAATTGTGCCAATGTCTTGGCCGCTGACTTAGTCCCTTTAGTTTTCTGATTGCTTTTAAATCTTCCGCTACTCAGCAGCTTTTCATTTGGTGCAACAAACTCCACGCGTTCAACAAAGGGCAAATTCTCTATCGCTGCAACCAATGCCGCATCGCATTGAACCAGCACACCATTCATCCATCGGGTTGTGTAGAAAACTTCAGCACCTACTCCGGAAATACCCTGAACATAGGAAGCATTCACCGGAAAATCCTGATCCGTGATAAGAATGCCCTGCTGAATTCTCCGATCAATGGCCCGTTGGGAAAGAAATTCATTGGGTAATGCTGTACTATAAATGGTACCAGTTTTATCCCTGAAAAAGACCATGTACCGGTTTACTTCCGCCATGGCAGCAGCGCCAACAAAAATAAGCAAGAAAGTAAGCCTCACACTACTCCAATCCATACGCTTTGATAGCCTGTTTATAGATCACCCCACTTTCAACCTTCTGTTCTCCAATACATCCTTTCACAGTCGAAGTACAGTAGCTCAGCTGTGTCGTTTCTTTGTAAATTAGTCCGACATGCTTGGCGTATATTTCCTGACGCTGATCAAGGAACACAATATAATCCTCGTTATCACTTTGCTGCACGACAATGCAATCAGGAAATGATTCTTCATTTATTGTGTATGGCTTGTCAATTTCCGTCAGTGTGTATTCATCTTTGTCGTAGGTATTGTAAATATTCCCGTTCCAAACGGTACCAGGAAATAACGGAAGCTTTATCTTGAGATAGGAAATGTTTTCTTCTTTCATTATCGCCTCCCGACTATTTATGCGCGCTGACCAGGTATCCAGATAAGTCCATTCTGTTTCCCCGGCATTTCTTTGGCTGCGATAAATAACATATTCAACATCACCATCGACAGTAGGAAAAGAATCTGCTACCAGTGTTTTCAATTCATATGCCAATGTTTCCGAAATCTCCAATTGGTATCGGATTTCGCTGATGTCATAAATCTGGAAAAAGTTCTTCTGCAATGGAAAATAATCCCTCCCGGTTTCGGAAAGGTTTGGTTCGTTGGAAGAATCACATGAAACTGCCGCTATTGCGATGATACCAAAAAAGTACTTCAATAAATGCTTCACCGAATAATTGGTTTTTCCCTATCCAGAACTGAACTTTGAACGTAATTCGCACAAAGTTATTTTTTCTTTACCACTAAAACTATGCCTTTAAGAACGGTAGTGAAAGTTGGAAGCGTCACAAACCTTAGTGATGCTCGGTATTGTGCTGGAATGGGCGTCGATATGCTGGGATTTAACGTTCAGAAAGGGCAGGAAAATTATGTTCCGCCAAAGCAATTCCAGGAAATACGTGGATGGGTTACAGGACCACTGGTGGTTGCTGAGGTGTATGGCATCAAACGTCAGGATGAGCTAAACGACATCCTGGAGAACTATAAGCCGGACTACTTAGAGATGGGCCTGGCGGAATTCAGCCTTTTCGCGTCATTTCCCCTTCCCATAATTCTTTTCATTGCGGAAAATGAATCTGTACCGGATTCGCACGTAATGCCGGCCTATTTACTTTCTGAAGTGGCGCGCAATACGCCTGACACTTACCCGTTGCTGCTCGCGATAAAATCCGAGCATGATCTGGACCTTGCGTTGGATAATCCTCACATTGAAGGTATAGCTATGAAGGGGAGTAATGAGTTACGGCCGGGTCTTAAAGATTATGCAGTGCTTGCGGAAATTCTTGAGCGCCTGGAAGTAGACTAGGTTATTGAAATACTTTTTTTTACGTTCCTGCTATAAGAATATTGGCGTTATCGCCAGATCACCTTTTGTTCTGATTTGTGATATTGGCCGATGATGTCAGCATACAATTCGGGCCGGCGTGCATTTATATAACGATAGCCGCCTGCCTGCGTAAGTTTTTCAGGGCTAATGACTGCGCTAGCGATATCATCTCCCAATGTTCTGCATTCAGACAGAATATCACCAAAGGGATCAATGACCATCGCACATCCGTTCTTTAATTGATTGTCATCCATGCCAATGGGGTTTGAGAAGACAACATAGATGCCGTTATCGTAAGCCCTGGATGGAAGCCATTTCATGAGCCAATCACGTCCTTTCATGCCATCAAATTCCAACCGCAGCGATGTAGGATCTATTTCCCGATTCTCCCATAGTCGGGGGTCTACAAAACCTGCACCAGGTCTTGTAGATGGCGTGCACATGGTAACATGTGGCATGAAAATAATATCTGCGCCCAGCAACCTGGTAGCCCTCACGTTCTCAACGATATTATTGTCGTAGCAAATTAAGATGCCACACTTCCAACCGTAAAGTTCGAATACACAATATTCATTACCCGGGGTAAGAAATGGATTAATAAAGGGGTGCAATTTTCTGAATTTAGCAACCAATCCGCCTTTGTCCACACAGACATAAGCCTTGAACAAGTTGCCCTCTGCATCCTTCTCAAATAATCCTGCGCATATCGCGATGTCGTTGTTTCTGGCAATATCTATTAGCCGCAAGGTGCTTGGACCATCCGGGATGGACTCAGCCAACAGCAGCATTTGCGCTTGAGAAAGATTTCGCGCAAAGGTGTATCCGGTCACTGAACACTCATGAAAGGCAATAACTTTCGATCCTTCATCTGCTGCCTTTCGCGATAGCCGATCGATTACCGCTAGATTATACGCCTTGTCTCCACTGGCGTTTTCAAATTGTGCTGTTGAGATTTTTAATTGCTCCATATGCATCAAAATGGTTTGGGATAATAAAAGGCTTACTTCCTCTTTTTAGCCTTCTTCATGGCCGCGAGCTGTTTGTCTAACTTTTCCAGTCTTTGTTCCAATTGGATCAGCTTCTTAATAATGATGATATGGGTGTGTCGCGCATCGATACCGACAACACTTTCAGTGCTTGAGATATAATCACTAATCGGACTATAATCGGGATCTTCCTTGCTGATCAAGCGTTTTTTAATATTCATGGAATAGCTGGCTGTTGTGGGAACAAAAGTAACCGCTTTAAATCAAAACATTGAACAATAATCCCCAGAGATATACTGGAAATGGTTGAATTGAGACTTGAAAATAGGTTAATGAGGTGCTGGACTGGCATGTCGTAAACACATCGGGCGGGTCACGCCACTGCGCGCATATAGCATAAATCAGGTGTCCTTCGTAACCTGGGGTACATAATTCTGCTGCCACATCTTTTTCCATTTTTTCCGCTGCCTGGGGTAAAATGTCTCCCAGATTTCCTCGCTGCGCTGTAACAAACTTTGCGCCGCTCTTACCTGTACCTTCTGACGATTGGGTTCTTCATGAATCGTGTACAGTCGTTCATAGTATTCGATGTTAATCTCCTTAATTTTTTGACGCTGTGAAGCGTCAAGTTTCAATTGATCTTTCCAGAATAAAGGATCGAATACCACAATACTCTCAGCGGATTGATTACCCTGGCCGTACACTATCGCAGCCGATAGCAGAAAAAATACAAGGCAATAGAATCTAAGGTTCATTAAAAAAGTCTTTTGTTATTTCGGCGCAAAGGTAATCATTACAGTTAAAATAACGATTGTCGATTTAGGATATTATTCAGCAGACGTACAATAGGTGGGACGAGGCTAAAGATTCTGTTACGCGCATCCAATGCAAACGTTTGATAAGGGCACAAATATTATATTGGTGAATACACAAATGCCACAAAAGATCATGAAGTTTTACAAAGGGCCTTATGAGGGCCAGTAAAGTGCGATCTTTTTTCGGAGGAAGGTCACACTGCGTTCAAGTTGTTCCATTCCTTCCACGCCATCCTCAATACTGATCCAGCCGTCGAAACCCACGCTGCTAAGCTCATTAAAAATAGCGTCATAGTCGTTCAGGCCTTTTCCGATTTCTCCGTGGCTGAGCCGCTTCGCGTAGCCGGTAGCGCCGCCCTCTTCACGACGCAGGTCTTCCAAATTACCTTCCAGCAGGAACCGGTCACTAGCGTGCATGGTAACCACCCTGCGGGATACACGTCGAAGCAACTCCAAGGGATCTTCACCTGCCAGGTAGGTGTTGCTTGGATCATAATTCACACCAAAGCACGGATGCTGGATACTATCCACCAGTTTGCAGAAAACATCCATTTTCTGTGCGAATTCGGGATACTCCCAAAAATCATCTTTGTAATGGTTTTCAATAATCAATGTAATATTCCGTTCCTGTGCATATGGCAGGCATGTCTCGATGCATTCAGCTGCAAGTTTCACTCCTTCATCAATGGAAAGTTCAGGCCTTCTTTGCCCTGACAAAACACGGCAATAAGAGCCACCCAACGTATGGGTCATATCAATCCAACGTTTTTGCTTTTCAATTTCCTTACTTCGAAATGCTTTATCCGGATGTGTAAAATCTGGTGAACAGCACATCATGGGTATCACTTTTCCAAAATCCTCAACTTCTTTTCGGAACACAGACCAATTTGATTCATCTGCCATTTCCAGGAAGCCTGCATACCATTCCAGTCCATCAATATCGAGTTGTACAGCAAGGTTTATCCACTCAGAGACTTTCATCGTGCCATCTTTACAAAGGGCTTGCATGAAGGCTTTGGGAAACGCTGCTAATTTGGGCATAGCGATGGCACTATTTTGTGCTTATTATTGATTGGAAATCGTCGTTTCGTCTTTTGGTGGATTACGGCCAATGAACGGGTATTGTTCCAAATCAACGACCTGTGCGCTGATTGGACCGCTTTCATCGGCAAGCCAATAAATTGCAGCAATCGCTATTTCGGCTGGAGACAAAATACGTCCTGCCGGCGCGTAAACTTTGGGGACTCTTGTATACCAGTCTGCCGGCAGCCCATGATCCTTTTTCCGCTGTGTTTCAGTCTCTGTAAGCACCCACCCCGGATTGATTTGATTTACCCGAACGCCGTCTTCGCGGTGGAGTGTATCCCCAAGGTTGCGTGTCATTGTCATCAATGCTCCTTTGGAAATGCTGTAGGCAAGCAGGTTAGGCTCACCGCTCCATGCGTTGACGGAACCGATATTGAGCACACACCCCCTTTTGTCACGAAGGTATGGAAGCGCAGCCTTAATGAGTGCGAATGGTCCGAGTGTATTCACTTCCAGCACTCTTCGCAAGAAAGTTAAATCCGTTGTGTGAATATTTGATGACACCACGGCAGCGGCATTGTTAACAATCGCGTCTAATCGGCCAAAAGATTCAACTGCGACGTTTACAAGTCTATCTGCTGCCCCTTCATTGGTGATATCCTCGATGTGAAGCCTGGCTTTTTCATTGCCAATCTCGGCCACCACGGACTCACCCCACTCCTTTTCCAGCCCATGAACAACTACCCGTGCGCCTTCTGAAACGCACGCCAGTGCAATAGCTTTTCCAATACCTGTAGTGCTTCCGGTGACGATGATGACTTTGTCTTCCAGACGCATAGCTATACTGGTTTTAATACACTTTTGACTACTTCACCCCCATGCATTTTTTCAAAGGCCACATGCCATTCTGTAATAGGCCAAACGCCACCGATGATGGGTTTGACATCCAGCTGTCCGCTGGAAAGCAGGGCAATCACGCGTTCCCATACGGGCCAATTGTGGCTGAAACTCCCCTGCAGGGTAACATTCTTTTGCACAATGGGATCAATGGAGAAGCCCAGCGGTTGTGGTCCCCAGCCCACCTTGGTGATCTGCCCATTTGGTCTTACAAGATCCATAGCGATCTTTAATGTTGCACTTGCGCCGGCAGCGTCGATGACACAATCGGCACCCAGGCCATCCTGCTGCCTTGCCCAGGATGATGCATCACCAATTATAACTTCACAACCATAGTGACTGGCAATACTGAGCCTGTGCTTGTCGGATTCCAGCCCAATGACAGCCACTTCGGCCCCGCAAAGCCTTGCCATGGCGGCACATAAGATACCAATTGTACCCGGTCCTATTACGATGACACGGTCACCGGGCTTAAGTCGGGAATTCTGTACCACCGCGTTAAATGCAACGCAGCAAGGTTCAGTAAGACATGCCTGCTCAAATGCAAGTTGATCCGGAACGCGGTGAAGACAGCGTGCCGGCACGCTAACAAAACGTGTCATAGCACCGTTCACACCATACCCAAATCCTTTACGTGTAGGGTCTAAGTTGTACAATCCAGTTCGTGACATGGGATTATTGGTGTCGATCACCGCAGCGGTTTCACTGACCACACGATCTCCGGCCTTCCATCCTACTACGCGCTTTCCAACTTCAGCAATATGCCCACCAAATTCGTGGCCCAACACAACCGGATAGTTAACAGGCCAGCTGTGATCTGCAGTCCATTGATGCAAATCGCTGCCACATACGCCAACGTTGGCTACTTCCAACAGGATATCTTCATCGCCGATATCGGGTCTCGGAATTTCCCGTATTTCAACCGACCCCTTTTCAGGGGCATAATTCACGACGGCTGCTACTTTCATATTTCTATTCCCTGTTTTACCAGGCATAAACATCACACTACCTGAAACTACACTTTTCCAACTGCCACATCCCCGTAGGCATGTATCTTTTCACAAATCAAGCGCAGGGATGACTCCAAATTGCCATCGGCTGTCTTGAAAGCGTCAGCATCAATGGTGAGTGGTGCACCGAGCACGACCAAAGGTGCGCCATAAGCAGGGCATTGAATGGCTTGCTCCAGACTGAGCCCACCAACCGCCTGTACCGGAATGTTCACCGCATTCACCACTTCACGCAATTGGTCAAGCGGACTGGGCATGCGTTTGCCTTGCGCTGCGATCCCTCTGCGCTCATCATAGCCAATATGGTGGATGACATAGCCACATCCCAAATCTTCAAGCCATTTTGCAGCCACTACCATATCCGGACATCCCAGGTTATCACCCATCACGCCAATACCATAATCCCGGCCGGCATTAACTACGCATTTTATCGTCTCTTCGTGTGCCCGTGCCATCACAACCACGTAAGAAGCACCTGCCTTTGCCATCATCTCAGCTTCCAGATATCCGCCGTCCATCGTCTTAAGATCAGCAACAATCGGCGTATTCGGAAAGGCTTCCCGCAGCTTCTTTACGCCATGCAATCCTTCCGCGAGAATAAGCGGTGTTCCTGCTTCGAGCCAATCAACACCAGCACGTATTGCCATGGCGGCTGTTTCCAGGGCTTCGTCAATATTGGTTAAGTCTAGGGAAATCTGAACGACAGGTTTCATAGAATATAAAATGCTGATTGAGTGCCTTGGTATTGAGCAGCTAATCTACCCAAGCTTTTCTAAAGCCAATAAGGATCCCGCGGCTTTCTTAAAAAAAATATTGAAGTGAATTTCCGCACGTCTGTGCCACTACGAAACTGAGCAAAAAAACTGAAGCTAGATGCCTTTAATGCCTTTGTGAAGATTTTCCAGCCCTGCCAAGATATTTGAAGGCATCCACCATCATTACTGTGCCAGTGATTCCTGTGGCACCGCCGGAAACAAGCAAAACTTTGCCAAGATCGTCCTGGCTGCGGCCTAACATCAACCCACCTGCAATCGTAACACAATATCCAATGGTGGCCACCACAATCCCGCGTTTAAATTTTGTCTCACCCTCTGCAAGATTCATTTGGATTAAATCTACATCCTCCCTGAGCTGGAGAATCTCTTTTTTAAGATCTTCAACATTTTGAGTTTCCTGTGCCAAGGCTACCATAGAGCAGACTGCAAAACATGCTGCCAAACAATACTTCATATTAGTCATCTTTTTTTCAAAAAGGCGACCTTCAACGGTCCAGCCAGTTCTTAAAATCCTGGGCACGGTCACGGCTAACGCTAAGGGTGTATTCACATTGTTGGTTTAACAGCACCTCCAGTTTCGTACTCACCTGGCCCCTAATTTCCTTAATATTGTCGACACAAACAATAAACTTCCTACTAATGCGGAAAAACTTCTGGGGATCCAGCAGCACCGCCAATTCCTCAAGCGTATGATCGATCAGATACTTTCGGTTTTCCTGTTTGGATACCATGTAAGCTTCCTTCCCTTCAGCGACAAAGTAAGCAACATCGTTCGCTGATTTATAATGTAACTTGTTTCCGGCCCGAATGAGAAATCGCTCTTTGTACTGCTTTGCAGACTTAGCCAAAAAGTCCTTGATAACATTAATCTCGCGTTGTTGCAATCCCTTCATCTGGGCGAAGTGACTATATTTTGTTAACGCTTTGTTAAGATCTTCCAGCTGAATCGGTTTGAGCAGGTAATCTACACTGAGAAAATTAAACGCATGAATGGCGTATTGGTCATACGCAGTAACAAAAATAACAGGAACATTGATATTGACTTTTTCGAAGATTTCAAAGCTCTTCCCGTCCGCGAGCTCAATGTCGAGCAGGAGAAGATCAACGGTCTTGCCAGATTGGAAATAGGAAACCGCCTCCTGTACGCTGTCCACTTGTGAGACCACCACAGCATCTGGCGCACATTCCATCAAAAGATCGCGCAGGCGTTCTGATGCCAGAATCTCATCTTCAGCAATTAGTACGTTCATGCTTCAGCTACCGTCAAAAGTGGGATTCTCACCGTGAAATCAGTCTCTGTTTTCTCAATTTCTACCTGCTTCTCACTTAAAAACCCATAACGCTCAGAAATGTTCATAAGGCCAACCTTTGTCGAAGGCTCCTTTATTTCCTTTTCCTGAAGGTTGTTGGAGACTTCAATCCAGCCATTTGATGAAACTATGCTTATCTGCAGCGGGTGCGATTTTGAGGTGACATTATGCTTGATGGCGTTCTCAATAAGCATCTGCAACACCGCAGGCGCAATAAATGATTGCTCATCAATAGGATCAATATTTTTTTCCACTACCAGGTTCTTTCCAAATCTAATCTCCAGCAGGAATATGTAGGCATTCAAAAAAGCGAGTTCATCCACCAGCTGAACGACCTTTTTCTCCTGATTATAGAGCAAATATCTGTAAACGAATGAAAGTTGGGCAATAAACTTGGCCGAAGTGTCGGCATCCCTGTAGACCAGCGATGAGAGAACGTTAAAACAGTTGAACAAAAAATGGGGATTAATTTGATTTCGAAGCGATTCAAATTGCGCCTCGATAGAAATTTTCTTCAGTCGCTCGGCTTCCAGTTGTGACTTCTTCAAACGATTCATGAAATATACAATGGCATGGAGGCAATTCAAAAACAGGTTTACCCGAAAGCCAAATGCCGCTAGCAGTGTGAGGTGTTCCCGATTGATCTGTAGTGGCATTTTCAAGAGCGGGTAGAGCAATTCCATACTCGCCATCGTAACCACCACGACATTCAGCATGCTGATCAAGAACAGGATAATTAGCGGGTGTATTTTTCGTTTAAGAAATACTGAAAGCCTATCGAGGTTAATTTCAGCCAGGCGGTTTAATTCCCAGATGCCAAATACAACAAGCAGAAGGATTGAAAACAGGTGAAGGTGCGGAAGAGAGAAATCAAAAAGCCGCTCCCCAATCGTAAAACGGATGTTGAGGTAAGAATAAATCGCTACTAACAGGATAAAAAAATATCTATAGCGTATGGAAAACACCTGGATTAATTGCTTTTGGATTCTAATGTACGAAATACTAAAAAAGAAGAAGTCCCGCTACTTTGCGGGACTTCTCTAAACCTTCCGCTGAACTTAATCAGGCAATAAAACCTTGTCAATTACATGGATAACGCCATTTGTAGCCAAGATATTCAGTGAACTTACCACCAAGCCAGCCGGTGGAGTTGATCCCGCTGCATCCTGAACAGTCAGGTTGGTCACACTAATGGTAACTTCCTGGTCATTAAGCATCATTACATTCCCATCAGATAAATCCGTCGAGAACACATAAACGCTGGCTTTAACTACATGGTGCGTTAGAATTGCGGCAACATCTGCAGGGGATGCAGCATTTATGGCAGCTTCATCCAGGCCGGCGCTAATGAAAGCAGCATCTGTAGGTGCGAACACCGTGAAAGGACCATCTCCCGCAAGTGCGCCAGTAAGGCCTGCTCTGTTAAGGGCTGCGAGCAAAAGTGAGAATTCTGCCGGATTTCCAGCGGCAGCATCTGACACGATCTCAGTGATGTCCTTTGTTGGCGGTAGCAAAGTTCTGTTGATGACGTGTACCACACCATTCGAGCCGGCAATATCCACCCCGATAACCTGAGTCAAACCGTTAATATTGACAGATCCACCACTATTAGATAAGTAGAAGAAACCTCCAAGCGTTTCAACTTCGGCGGCCGAGCCTGAAGTCACTGGAAGGTCAGCTGATTCTACAGTGCCATCAATTACATGATAAGCCAGAACCGCATCCTGACTATTTACATCCGTGATACCAGCAGCCTCAAAAGCATCATTTGTAGGCGCAAACAAAGTAAGACCCTGACCACTTGGACCATCGCTCAATAACAGGCTTAATATGTCAGTATCCGCATTCTGAACTGCAGCGATCAACGTTGTAAAATTCTTATTGAAATAAGCTGGCGCCACGATTGTCCCTACAATTGGAAGCATGGATGGCGGTACAATCACTGCGTCTACGATGTGAATAATGCCATTTGAAGCTTCAACATCAGGTGTAGTCACTTGTGCATTGTCTATGAAAACACCATTCGTTGTACTCAATACTGCACTTTCACCGTTTACCATTCCCAGTGGACCAGGTGTAATTGCGGCAGAACCAATTGCGGCTGTGGCATGCACATGGTATTGAAGAATGTTTTCCAGAACGTCGGCCGGCAAATCATCAATACTGGTCTGGCCAATAGCTGCCAAAACAGCCGTAAATGCCGCATTGGTAGGCGCAAATACAGTAAAAGTCCCGGGAGCGCTTAAGGTATTCACAAGCGAGGGATATTTTGAAATTGCGGCGTAAAGTGTTGAAAGATCAGAAGTTTTGCCGGCAATTTCAACGATATTTCCCAGCGGAGCAGGTGTTGAATTGTTATCATCACAACTCGAAATAGAGACTGCAACCAACATAATTGGCAGCCAAAGCAGCCGTATGTTGTAGGCCCAAAGTAATGTTAAGCTTTTTCTAAGTTTCATAATCTTTTGTTTAAGGTTTCGTTTAAAAAGTTATACACCAATAAGGAAGTAGCGCTCCCATTGTTCGATGGATAACCGCCTTTTGCTTATTTATGAGACTGAACTGTCATTTTTTGGGAGTGAACAAGGAGCACTACCATGTATTTCTGCTGTGACCTGGATATTAGGTAAAGGAAGTGAGCCTGATCTGTAGTTATTAAATATATTTGAGTTACACATAGTGTTTCCATGAACGACTCCACGCGGAAAATCAAGTTCTGACAACAATGAGCAAAACCAGAATTTATGCACTTGATCTATTGCGTGGTATTGTGATGATCATCATGGCTCTCGACCATACGCGTGACTTTTTTCACTTCGATGCCTTTCTGCATGACCCGCTTGATGTGACAACTACTTCGGTTCCTTTGTTTTTTACAAGGTGGGTCACGCACTTTTGTGCACCAGTCTTTGTATTTCTTGCGGGCACTTCTGTTTACCTACAAAGCCTTAGGAAGAGCAAAGCAGAACTGAGCAGGTTTCTTTTGCAGCGCGGTCTTTGGTTAATCTTTGTTGAACTGGCTGTTATGTCGCTGGCCTTTACATTTGATCTTGGCTACACTGCATTAATCCTTCAGGTGATATGGGCTATCGGGATAAGCATGGTACTTATGGGCCTGATGATCAAGCTGCCTTTCAACGCCATGCTTTTCCTTGGTACACTGATCGTATCGTGTCATAATATTTTTGATTCTATCGAAAGCACACATCAGGGATTCTTTTGGGACTTGTTGCGGAACGGAAATTTCGCGACCCATAATCTTGGAGCGGGACATCAGTTGATCATTATCTATCCTTTCCTCCCCTGGCTGGGATTGATGATGCTGGGTTTTTGCCTTGGGAAAATCTATGAACCAACATTCGATGTGGCATTGCGCAAAAAGATACTGACGCGTGTGGGGCTCGCGGCAATATTTCTATTTGCAGGAATGCGTTACTTGAATGGCTATGGAGACCCTTTTCCATGGTCAGCACAAGAAAGTCCGACATTCACCTTTCTTTCATTCCTGAATGTGCACAAGTATCCGCCGTCTTTTTTATACATCTGCATAACCATGGGGCCTGCCTTGCTTTTTCTTTCATTTTTTGAAAAAAGTGACGGCAAGCTTGTACGCGCTGTAAGCGTTTATGGACGCGTTCCGTTTTTCTATTATATCATTCATTTTTATGTCCTGCATGGTTTATGTACAATACTCTTTTTATCCAGAGGCCATACCCTGCAAGAACCAACAACCCTTCCCTTCCGCTTTTTGATTCCGGGTGAAGGATATTCGCTGGCTACCGTTTATCTGATCTGGGCCCTGTTGGTGCTCGCACTGTACCCTTTGTGCAAGTGGTTTAGCGAATACAAGAAAAGGAAGAGTTATGCTTGGCTGAGCTATTTGTAGGGTATAAGTTTTTCTATTAAAGGAGATACCCGGCAGCAATTGAGAAAATACTTTACGATCCTACAAAACACAAGTCGTACACGGAATAACAGGGTATTGAATATCCGCAGCTGGAATAGAAATGAACTACTTCTTACCTTCTAAGTCCTTTAGCTTCAGAAATATGCCCAATCCCAATATAGACGGAACCCAAAGGCCGACAAAAACGGCGGTCAAGTCCTGGGCATTCAGAAACCACATCACGATAGAAAAGACCATTGAGAAAAAGGCAGCAGCCAGTATCACGGTGTCGAACTGGGTTAATTTCATGGTAGTTTGGTTTAGTGTAACCAAGATAGGACTTTATTCATAATTATTCCCTCCCCTCAAGGCGAGGGACTTCCAAGATTGAACCAACTGCATCGATATGGCACCTTATCCTTGGGGAGAAGGCCGGAATGAGGTGACTGCAATTCACCTCTCCCTAAATCCCTCTCCTTGAGGAGAGGGACTTCCAACATTGAACCAATTGTATTGATATGGCACCTTCTCCTTGAGGAGAAGGCCGGAATAGGGTGACTGCAAAGCACCTCACCCTAAATCCCTCTCCTTGAGGAGAGGGACTTCCAAGATTGAACCAACTGTATTGATATGGCACCTTCTCCTTGAGGAGAAGGCCGGGATGAGGTGACCAAGCAGGCACCATCCAGTTCGG
>Ga0224505_10000076_pt1 | contig 72150 bp, 54 predicted proteins | sample SF_Jan12_sed_USG_FD_169102 | JGI IMG/M metagenome (GOLD analysis project Ga0224505, IMG submission 169102) | Sediment microbial communities from San Francisco Bay, California, United States - SF_Jan12_sed_USGS_4_1 | ecosystem: Environmental > Aquatic > Marine > Sediment | place: USA: California...
ACCGTCGCAATAGACGACCGCGTTGACATCCATGTGCGTCGCGAACTGGCCCGAGAGCTCCGAGCGCCAGCCGGTCAGCAGATTGACCACACCGGCGGGCACGTCGGAGGCGTGCAGTACCTCGGCGAAGCTGACCGCCGAGAGCGGCTTCGACTCGGAGGCCAGCACGACCGAGGTGTTGCCCGATACGATAGCCGGGGCGATGTTCGACACAAGGCCCAGCAGGGCGCTGTCCTCGGGTGCCATGATCGCGACGACGCCGGTCGGCTCCGTCACCGAGAAATTGAAGTGCGAGGAGCTCACCGGGTTTACGGAACTGAAGACCTGCTGGTATTTGTCGGCCCAGCCCGCGTAATAGATCAATCGATCGATGCTCGCGTCTACCTCGCCTTTTGCCTTGCCACGGCTCGAACCCTGCAGTTTGAGTTCGTCGATGAATTGCTCTCGCCGCCCCTCCAGCATCTCGGCGATCCGGTACAGGATCTGGCCTCGCAGGTAGGCACTCGCCGCGGCCCACTTGTCGAGGGCCTTGCGCGCCGCGACCACGGCGTTGCGGAAGTCCTTGCGGCTGGAGCGGCACACGTTCGCGAGTACTGACTCGTTTTCGTCGTGCAGCGCGTAATAACGGCCCGACTCGGTACGCGGGAACTTGCCGTCGATGTAGATCTTGTAGGTCTTGGCGACCGGGATTCTCTCTGCCGAACTCGCCATCGTCATGCCTCCAGCTTCACGTAGGCGTCCAGACCGTGCAGGCCGCCTTCGCGGCCGACGCCGCTTTCCTTGTAGCCGCCGAAAGGCGAGGCCGGGTCGAACTTGTTGAACGTGTTCGCCCAGACGACGCCGGCGCGCAGGCCGCGCGTCATCTTGAAGATCTTCGCGCCCTTGTCAGTCCACACACCGCCGGACAGGCCGTAGGGCGTGTTATTGGCCTTCGCGAGTCCCTCTTCCATCGTTCGGAAGGTCTGTACGGCCAGTACGGGCCCGAAGATCTCCTCCTGCACGACCCGGTTCGACTGCGACACGCCGGTGAACAGCGTCGGCCGGCACCAGTACCCCTTGTCCGGCAACGCGCAGGAGCTCTGGTACACCTCCGCGCCCTCGTCGCGCCCGACCTTCAGGTAGGACTCGATCGTCCCGAGTTGCTCCGCGGAGTTGATGGCGCCGATGTCGGTATTCTTGTCGAGCGGGTCGCCGACGATCAGCGTCTCCATGCGGTCCTTCAGCTTGCGGACGACTTCGTCAGCCACCGACTCCTGCACGTAGAGCCGCGAGCCGGCGCAGCAGACGTGGCCCTGGTTGAAGAAGATGCCGTTGACGATGCCCTCGACCGCCTGGTCGAGCGCCGCGTCTTCGAAAATGATGTTCGCAGCCTTGCCGCCGAGTTCCAGCGTGTACTTCTTCTTGCTGCCCGCCAGCGCCTTCATGATCAGGCGGCCGACGGCCGTCGAGCCTGTGAACGCGACCTTGTCGATGCCGGGATGGCGCACCAGCGCCGCGCCGGTTTCGCCGGCGCCGGTCACGATGTTGACCACGCCGGGCGGCAGGCCGGCATCGCGAATCAGCTCGGCGAGCTTCAGCGCCGTCAGCGGCGTCGTCTCGGCCGGTTTCAGCACCACCGTGTTGCCGCAGGCCAGCGCGGGCGCGAGCTTCCAGGCCGCCATCAGCAGCGGAAAATTCCACGGGATCACCTGGCCGGCGACGCCGAGCGGCAGCGCCCTGCGGCCAGGGAACGCATACTCGAGCTTGTCGGCCCAGCCAGCGTAATAAAAGAAGTGTGCGGCCGCGAGCGGGATGTCGATGTCACGCGATTCGCGGATGGGCTTGCCGCCATCGAGCGTCTCGATGGTCGCGAACTCCCGCGCGCGTTCCTGCAGCATGCGCGCGATCCGGTAGATGTATTTGCCGCGCTCGCCGGCCTTCATTTTTGACCAGCCGCGGAAGGCCTTGCGGGCCGCCGTGACCGCGCGGTCGACGTCCGCGTCGCCGGCAAGCGCGACCCGGCTCAGGACCTTCTCGTTTGCCGGGTTGACGGTCTCGAACCAGGACCCGGAGGACGGCGCGACGAATTCGCCACCGATGAACAGGTCGTATTTCTTGTCGATGCGGATGTGGTCCGTGCTTTCGGGAGCCGGCGCGTATTGCCAGCCGTCGTTGAATGCGAGTGGGTTTGCCTGGGTATCCAAGGAACTCTCCGCCTGACTCAGTCTTTGGAAAAGTAATCGGCCGACTGGTACACACCGGTAGCCTGTTTTTGCAGTTGCATCAGCACGTCGTTCGCCAGCGAGCTCGCGCCGAAGCGGAACCAGTCGGGCGTCATCCACGCATTGCCGAGGGTTTCCCGCAGCATGACGAGGTAGTGGATCGCGAGCTTCGACGTCGAGATGCCGCCGGCGGGCTTCATGCCGACCATGCGCCCGGTCTCATGATAATGATCGCGGATGGCCTGCAGCATCGTCAGCGTCACCGGCATCGTCGCAGCCGGCTGGATCTTGCCGGTCGAGGTCTTGATGAAGTCGGCGCCGGCGTGCATCGCCAGCACGCTCGCGCGGCGCACGCGGTCCAGCGTGCCGAGCTCGCCCGTCTCCAGGATCACCTTCAGGTGGGCCGGCCCGCAGGCCTCCTTCACCGCGGCGATTTCGTCGAACACGAAACGATACTCGCCCTGCAGGAACGCGCCACGCGAGATCACCATGTCGATCTCGTCGGCCCCTTCCTCGACGGCGATCCGGGTTTCCTCGAGCTTGATCTTCGTCGGCGACATGCCACTCGGAAACGCCGTCGCCACGGACGCTACGTGAATGTCCCGGTCACCCAGCGCGCGCCGGGCGACGCCGACCATCGTCGGGTAGACGCAGACGGCCGCGACGTGCGGCAGCCCGGGCAGCGCGTCGTGCAGGTGGATCGCCTTCTGGCAGAGCTGGCGCACTTTGCCGGGCGTGTCCTGGCCCTCGAGCGTCGTCAGGTCGATCATGCGCAGCACCAGCTTCAGCGCCTCGACCTTCGACTCGTTCTTGATGCTGCGCGTCTGGAAGCGCGCGACGCGCTCCTCGACACCGACCTCGTCGACGGGCGTCACGCGGCTCAGGTCCGGCAGCCTCGTTTCATGCTTGCTCGCTGCAACGCTCATTATCTATGCGCTCCGGCGCACGGTCTCGAGCGCCACCCGGATCATGTCGTCGAAGGTCGTCTGCCGTTCTTCGGTGGTCAGCGCGGCACCGCTCCGTATGTCGTCGCTGACCGTACAGATCGCCAGCGCCTCGACGCGATGTTCCGCCGCGATCGGGTAGATGCCGGCGGCCTCCATCTCGACGCCGAGTACGTCGTACTTCGCCATGGTCTCGAACATGTCGGGATCGGGCGTGTAGAACAGGTCGGCCGAGAAGATGTTGCCGACGTGGTAGCGGGTGCCGAGCTCCTCGGCCGCGTCGACCGCGTGCCGGACCAGCGAGAAGCTCGCCAGCGGCGCGAAGTCATAGCCGCCGAAGCGCATGCGATTCACGTTCGAATCGGTGCAGGCGCCCATCGCGATCAGCACGTCGCGCAGCTTCACGTCGGGATGCGTCGTGCCGCAGCTGCCGACACGAATGACGCGTTGCACGCCGTACTCGGTGACGAGCTCGGTCGTATAGATCGATGCCGACGGGATGCCCATGCCGTGCGCCATCACGGACACCGGCACGCCCTCATAGCGGCCCGTGTAGCCCCACATGTTGCGGACGTCGGTCACCCGCCGCGCGCCGTCGAGATAGGTCTCGGCAATGTATTGCGCCCGCAGCGGGTCGCCCGGCATCAGGACGCTCTCGGCGAAATCGCCCGGCGCGGCGTTCATGTGTTTGGTGCCCATCAGTTCTCGGCGTCTGGATTCGATCCGGCTAGCGCGGCGGGGCGCCAGTTTACCACCTCGAAACCGCCGACATGCCGCCGTCGACCAACAGGTCCGCACCGCTGATCCAGCGGGACGCGCCGGAGAGCAGGAACAGGACCGCGTCGGCGACGTCCGCGCCCGTGCCGAGGCGCCCCAGTGGCGCTCTCTCCAGCCAGCGCGCGACGCCGTCCGGCCAGGCATCTGCGAGCCCATCGCGGTCGATGAGTCCGGGCGAAACGCAGTTGACGCGTATGCCCCTGGGCCCGAGTTCGAGCGCGGCCGCCCGTGTCAGCATCGCGAGCCCCGCCTTCGACACCGCGTAATGCGCGTGCCCCGGGGCCGGGTCGCGGCCCTCGATAGAGCCGACGTTGACGATCGCCCCACCGCCCCGGCCTGTCATGCGCCGGGCCGCCGCCTGGATCAGCAGGAAGGCGGCGTCGAGATTGGCGGACTGCATGGCGCGCCATTCGCCGGCCTCGATTTCGTCGAAGGCGCGTACCGGCTGCAGCGCAGCATTGTTGACGAGGCCGTCGACCTCCAGCCCGCGGCCGTCGAGGTCCGCGAACAGCCGCTCGACCTCGCCGGGCTGCGCGAGATCGGCCCGGCAAGGCAGGCACTCGCCGCCCATCGCCGCGATGCGCCCGGCCAGCGCGAGCGCCGCCCCTTCGTCGCGGTGCCAGTGCGCAAGGATCGAGGCGCCCGCCTCCGCCAGCCGGATTGCGATCGCGCGGCCGATATTGCCGCTCGCGCCGGTGACGAGTACGCGGCGGCCGGCCAGGGCCATGAGCTCGCCGAGCGGCGGCGCGGCGGTGTCTGTCGGCATGTTGCTCGCTCCCTGCACAAATGGCTTTCGGTCGGGCGTCCCATACAATACCGGTTTCCCGGTCCCTGCAAGCGAGCCCGGCATGAGCGAGCCACGCATTCCCGCTGCGGCGGATGCGCCCGAGGTCTACACGCGCGAGCGCTGTCACATCCGCGAGATCCTGAACGACCCGCGCGTGCCACGGGTGTCGCTGGCCCGCTGCCGCGTCGAGCCCGGCGTCACGACGGAGCGGCACCGGCTGGCGGTCGACGAGTGGTACCTCGTCGAGCGCGGCCGCGGCCGGCTGGAAGTCGGGGGGCGGGCGCCCTTCGACATCGGGCCCGGGGACCGCGTCGAGATCCCGGCCGGCACGCCGCAGCGGGTCACGAACACCGGCCGCGAGGACCTGGTGTTCCAGTGCCTGTGCCTGCCTCGCTTCCGGCCGGAGGCCTACGAAGCGCTGGAATGAGCGCCGCGGTTGCGGCGCCGCAACATACCGGCCGGCGCTCTGTGGCGGCCGGGATTCGCCAAAATTGCGCCCATTCGAAAACCCGACGGCGGTATACTGCCCGCCATTCTGACAGGGAGACGCGACATGCGTGGCTACAATCCAACAACATCGAATAACAGGGGAATCGCAGCCGTGCTCGGCCTGCTGGCCGTCACCGCGGCCGGCTTCACGAGCGGCACTGCGCTGGCGCAGGGCAACGCGATCCTCGAGGAAATCACGGTCACCGCGCAGCGGCGCGAAGAGCGCCTGCAGGACGTCCCGATATCCGTGACGATGGTGTCCGGCGAGCGCCTCGAGTCCATGTTCGAGGGCGGCGAGGACATCCGCGCGCTCGCGACCCGCGTGCCGAGCCTGTACGCCGAGTCGTCGAACGGCCGGCTGGCGCCCCGCTTCTACATCCGCGGCCTCGGCAACACCGACTTCGACCTGGCCGCATCGCAGCCCGTGTCAGTCATCGTCGACGAGGTCGTGCTCGAGAACGTGATACTGAAGAGCTTTCCGCTGTTCGACATCGACCGGGTCGAAGTCCTGCGCGGACCGCAGGGCACGCTGTTCGGCCGCAACACGCCGGCCGGCATCGTCAAATTCGAAACGCGCCGACCGAGCGAGGAATTCGAGGGCTACGCCTCCGCCACGGTCGGCGAAGTCGGCACGCTGAACTTCGAGGGCGCCATAGGCGGATCGCTGACGAAGTCCGGCACGTTGATGGGCCGGCTGTCGGTGCTCAGCCAGAACCGCGACGACTGGATCGACAACGGCTTCACGGGCGAGAAGGACGCGATGGGCGGTTACGAGGAACTCGCCTGGCGCGGCCAGCTGCTCATAGAGCCCAGCGACAGCTTCAGCGCGCTGCTGAACGTGCACGGCCGCGATCTCGACGGCACGGCCTCGATCTTCCAGGCGAATATCGTCTCGACCGGCAGCAACAAGCTCAATCGCAACTTCAAGCGTGACGTCGTCTACTACGACACCGGCGAGAACAATCCGCAGGAAGCCCAGGCCTACGGGGGCTCGCTCCGGCTCGACTTCGACTTCGCCAGCAACGTCACGCTGACCTCGATCACCGCGTTCGAGACCGTCGAGAATTTCAGCCGCGGCGACATCGACGGCGGCGTCGTCGACTTCAGCGGAACGGCCACGCCGCCGCCCGGCATCGACTACAGCCCGGACACCCCGATCTTTTTCGATCCCGGGTTCCTGCTGCCGACCTTCCCGGGGATGATTTTCATCCCGTCGGAAAGCCAGGACGGACTCGACAACCTGGACCAGTTCACACAGGAATTCCGGCTGGCATCGGAGGCCAGCGACCGGCTGTTCTGGCAGGCCGGCGTGTACTTCTTCGACAGCGAGTTCGACGTCACCACCTTTCCGTTCTTCATCGACCCGACGACGCTGCGCCACTCGAACAGCGCGTGGGCCGTGTTCGGCCAGGTCAGCTACGACGTCACGACCAACCTGAACATCACGGGCGGCCTGCGCTACACGGACGACGAGAAGGACCTCGTGCAGCTGAACTCTGCCTCACCGGTTGACCCCGTCAACGTCGGCGACGAGAACGTCAGCGGCGACCTCAGCGCGAACTACTCGCTGAGCGACGATGCCAGCGTCTACGCGCGCCTTGCAACCGGCTTCCGCGCCCCGACGATCCAGGGCCGCGACGTTGCGTTCGGTGCGAGCCCGTCTACCGCCGAGTCGGAGACCATCACCTCCTTCGAGGTCGGTTTCAAGTCGACGCTGGCCAACGACCGCATGCGCATGAACGGCTCGCTGTTCTCGTACACGGTCAAGGACCAGCAGCTGACGGCCGTCGGCGGCACCGGCAACTTCATCACGCTGGTCAATGCCGACGAGACAGCCGGTTTCGGCTTCGATCTCGACACCGAGATGCTGATCACGGACAACTTCAGCGCGGTCATCGGCCTGAGCTGGAACCACACCGAGATCGACGACCGCACGCTCGAGGTCGCGACCTGCGGTTCCGGACTCTGCACGCCGCTCGACCCGGACGCGGACAACGACGGTTTCGTCGAGGTGAACGGCAACCCGCTGCCGCAGGCACCGGAGTGGATCGCCACGCTGTACCTGAACTACACGGTACCGCTCAGGAACGGCGAACTGTTCTTCTCGACCGACTGGGCCTGGCAGACGGACACGCACTTCTTCCTGTACCAGTCGGCGGAGTACCACAGCGGCGACGTATTCGAGGGCGGCCTGCGCGCCGGCTACACGTCAGACGACGGTCGCTGGCAGCTGGCGGTCTTCGGCCGGAACATCACCGACGAAGAGAACCTGAAGGGCGGCATCGACTTCAGCAACAACACCGGCTTCGTCAACGAGCGCAGCATCTGGGGCGCGACCTTCCGGCTGAACTTCGGTAATCGCTGACCGATCGCGCAACGCGCAATAAAGCCCGGCCTCGGCCGGGCTTTTTTTTGCAATACCGGATTCAGCGGCTGCTGTCGAGCCAGTCCAGCAGCCGCTCTTCCGTCAACGGCCCGCTGATGGCGAGCCTGTTTGCGGCTGCGTCGTAGAGGTAGGAGCGCGGCACTTCGCCGAACCACTGCGGGTCGATGGCATAGCGCAGGCGCTCCGCGCCGGCCTCGCCGAATATCCAGGCATTCCGGCTCCCTATACCGAACTCGGCCAGCAGCTCGAGAACGGCGGCCTCGTTCCCGGGGTCGTCGCTCGCGACGAGAACGACCGGCAGCTCCGGTCGCTCCCGCTGCAGCCGCGCGACCAGCGCGAGTTCGCGCCGGCACGGCGCGCAGTCGGTGGCCCACAGGATGAGCACGAACGGCCTGCCGGCGTTGGCCGCCTCGAGCGCCCGCAGGCTGCCGGGCTCGAAGCGCAGCAGTTCGGCCCCGGCCGCCGACGCCAATGCGAAGGCGAGCGCGAGCGCGAGCACGGGTACGAGCTTCACGATGTTCTTCATGGCCTGCCTCCCGGACGATCGACCTCCACGATCCGCAATCCCTCGTCCGCCGTGTGCCAGCTCAGGAAGACTCGCCGGTCGTGCTCGACCAGCAGCGGATGGTCGGACGCGCCGCTCGTCGCCGCGAGCGTCCTTGGCGGCGACCAGTGCGCACCACCGTCGCCGGAGACGATCGCCTTCACGGCCGTGCGTTCGCCATCGAATTCCTTCCACGCCAGCACCGGCCGGTCCGCGGAACCGGCGAGCGACGGGTGGCCGGCCGAGGCGGATGACGCGACGGACCGGACATTTTCGAGGCTCCCGGCCGGCAGGTCGTAGCGGCCGTAGTAGATGCCCTTGCGCTCATCGCCGCCCGTGAACCAGGCGAGGTGAAACCTCCCGCCCCCGGCGCGGCTCATCGCAGGACCGTGATGCGGGCAGGCGTCGATGCGCCAGCCGTCCACGGTCGCACGCCGGACCGGCTCGCGAACCCGGTCCGGGCCGACGACGGCGAAGCCGTGGTCGCGCACGTTGTCGCCGAACACGGAACGGAAGAACAGGGCCACGTCGCCGTCATCCGTTGCCGCCGCGGCGATCCGGCAGCACTCGCAGCTGTGGTCCGCAACCCGGCGATTGGGCACGAAGCTGGCGCCCCGATCGGTCGATACGGTGTAGTAGACAGCCGCACCGGCGTAGCCCTCACCCGCGGCCGTCGCCGCGACGAGATCACGCTTGTCCAGCCAGGTGAGATACACGTTGTCGCGTTCGTCGACGAACAGCGTCTCGAAACGATGCCCGGTCACGAGACCGTCGTCGTTGATCGTGCGCGCGGCTTCGAAGCCCCTGCCGCCATCCACGGAGCGGCTGAAGCGTATCTCGCCGTTGAAGCCGCCGGCCAGCTTCCGGGTCCAGGAGACGTAGACTTCGCCGCTCGCGCCGAATGCGATCTTCGGCCGATTCTCGCCGTTGACCTCGACGGTTTCCGGCGTGTCGTTGACGCGTACAGGCTCGGCGAATTCGTGCAGATCGCCGTCAGCACGGCTGACCCAGACGTGGCCGCCCTGCTCGAAAGCGACCCACAGTCGACCGGCAAGGTCGAACGCGGCGCTCGGTGCGCGCCCGCAGTGCACGGACGGGCCCGGATCGCCGGATGCACAGCGGTCCGCCACGGCCCCTTCGGCCGAGCCCGGCAGCGCCAGCACGGCGAACAGCGCCCCGCCGACGGCCGCTGCGCGCCCGGGCAGGCAGCGCGTCACAGGTCCAGCCCCAGCTCGAGGTACAGGGTCCGCCCGGGCCACGGATGGTGCACGAACGCTATCTCGTCCGTCAGGTTATCGATGCCCAGGCTCATGCGAATACTCTCGCTCAGCGCGTAGCTGGTCCGGAGATTCGCCTGCAGGTAGCTGTCGTGCGCGCCAAATACGCCCTGCGCGACGTCCGCGTTGTCGAGGTCGCCGTAGCTGTTGCTCGCGTAGCGTATGCCGCCGCCGACGTCCCAGCGATCGCTTACCCGCCAGTTGGCGAGCAGGTGCCCGCGCCAGGCTGGCATGCGCGGAAAGTCCTTGCCTTCGATTTCCGGGTTTGCGCTGTTCTCCAGGATCTCGGAGTCGACGTACGCCACGTTGAGGCGCAGGTCCAGGCGCGACCAGATACCCGCCTGGTTGTAGACGAACTCGGTGCCCCGGGTCCTGACCTCGTCCACCGGCAGGAAGGTCGTGATAAGCCGGTTGTCCACGATCGCCGACTGGTTGAATATCACATCGTCAATCGTCTCCGTGAAGAGGTTCAGCCGCAGGTAACCGCCGTCGATGCCACGCTCCAGCGTCAGGTTGTGGTGGAGGCCGTCCTCGGGTTCGAGCTTCGCGTTGGCGATGGAGGTGCCCGTCGTGCGGCGCTCGTTCTGGAACAGCTCCTCGACGATCGGGAAGCGGTAGGCACGCGCCAGCGAGTAGCGCAGCTCCCAGGCATCCGCCGGGCGGTAACCGACCGAGAACTTCGGCGAGACCCGGTTTTCCTTGCGGTCCTCGTGGTCCTGCAGGCTGTCGCGCGCGTAGTCGTACCAGAAGCCGTCGCGGCTCTCCCAGGTCTCGTAACGCGCCCCGACCGAGAGATCGACTGCTTCGGCGGGTCGCCAGCCGAGCTGGGCAAACACGGCCGTTATCGCGGTCTCGCCGCCGCTGGCGTTGTTCGGCGTCGTCAGTTCGCCGGCGACGTAGTCTGCCGACGTGTAGTTGTCGATTCGCAGGCTGTAGCGCTCGTGGCTGGCCCCCGTCACCAGGCTCAGCGCATCGCTGCCGAAGGCCCGGTCGGAGCGCAGCTTGACTTCGGCGGTGGACCAGCCGGTGTCGTCGTAGGCGGATACGGTGCCCGACGTCGTCCACGCCGGGTCGTCCGGGTTCGCATTCGACGTGCGCGTGACGTCTTCGAGTACCGCGAAATCGCTGACGCTTCCCTCCAGCCACCAGTGCTCGCCCAGCCGGCCCTGCAGGCGGCCACCGACGAGCAGGCTGCGCCGTTCCTGTTCGTTCTCGCGGAAATCGCGGCTCGCGATCTCGAAGGCGGCATCGCCCGATGCGACCGACCCGTTCCAGATCGGCATGCCCGACTCGTCGCGCAGGTAATTCCGGACGGCGTCCGTCGAAATACCGCGCTCCTCGTAGCCGACGGTCAGGAGGGCGAGCCAGTCGCCAAACTGGTAGCCGAGCTTCGTCTTCACCTGGTCCGTCGTCGACGACTGCCGGCCGCCGTTGCCGAAATACACGACCGGGTTGCCGTATTCGTCGGTCGCGCTCACGCCGCCCTCGACCGGCGTTTCGGTGCCGTCGGGTGTCGCGACCGGGTCGAACAGGTATTCCATCGGCTGGCTGTCGTTCTGCAGGTGGCTGTACGCCGCGTACACGCTGAAATCGCCGTAGCGATCGCCGTAGGACACGAAGCCGCGGCCGCCCGGCAAGGATTCGTCGAAGCCCTGGTGATCGTAGGCCTGCTGGAACATCGTGCCCTCCACGTGCACCCGTCGTTCCGTCGGGATCCTGGTTTCGATGTTGACGACGCCGCCCATCGCGTTGCCGCTGTACTCCGCCGAGAACGGCCCGTACACGACCTCGATCAGGCCGATCTCGTCGGCGGCCACCAGCGACCAGCGCGGCGATCCGTTCCACTGCGTCTGCAGCAGGTAGTGCAGCGGGATGCCGTCCGCGTACACCATCGAGCGCGTCGTCTGGAACATGTTCGAGCCGCGGATGCCCATCGTGCCGTTGGGATCGCCGATGTAACGGCGCCGTATGACGAGGTTCGGCTCGTACTTGACGAGATCTTCAGTCGTCGCCGCGTTGATGCTGACGAGGTCTTCGGGCGTCAGCACGCTGACGGGTCCCGGCCTTTCCGTGGCTTGCTGCGGCCGCCCCTGTCCGAAAACCGTGATTTCGTCGATCTCTGATTCGCTGGTCGCCGGCCCTTCGGCCAGCGCGGCACTGCACGCCAGCGCGAGGGCGCCAGCCCGGTAAATCTGCTTGTACATGGTTCACTCCCGTACTCGTTGCATGTCGCCACGTCGACGCAGAAAGCGTTCGCTGCGGCGCGGAGCCGCGGGGCAGACCGGGCATGCGGTCAGCGCGGCAGTTCGTCAGGCAGGCAACGGTGCCGGTGGGGCGCGGGAGTGGTAACGGGCCCGGGTCGTACTCGCGGTCAGCCGTTCGGCCGGCGCGAGCGGAGGGACGATTTGCGGGGCCGGCATCGCCAGCGGCAGCGACGCGGTCGGGGCCACGGCGGCGAAGGTCGCACCGATGGAACAGTCCGACCGCTCGGCATGGGCCGCATGATCGCCGGCTGCATGCGCGCCGTGACCGGCGGCGTGCCGGGCATCGCCGGGCGCGGAGTCGAGGTACTGCAGGAGCTCGGCCTGGTAGCCGCCGGGACAGAGCACGAACGGCCCGCCGTCGGCCAGGGCCGCCGGCATGTAGCCGACGGGTACCAGGACCCGGCAGGCGAAGCTCGCCCACGCGATCCAGGTAGCGGTTCGGGTCAGCAATCTCGGTGCGGCGCTCATCGACTTATACTTCCGAAGACAACGAGCCTACGCTGCCGGGCGCCGCCAGGACAATACGCGTTACACCCCAATGGGCATGTTTTTGGTCATAAGTTGCGGAATCCGATCTTTCGATCGCCGCCTCCTGATCCTTCTGGCAGGCCAGATCGCGGCCTGCTCGTCGGGAGGCGAACCGGTCACGGTTGCCGGCCAGGTGCAGGACCCCGGCATCCGGGAGGCCAGCGGACTCGCCGCCTCCGGGCTCGACCCCGGGCGCCTCTGGGTGCTGAACGACGGCGGCTCGTCCGCCAGCGTGCATGCCATCGGCCGGGACGGCCGGCCGCTCGGCGTGCTGGCGATCGACGGGGCCGAGAACCACGACTGGGAGGACCTCGCGGCCTTCGAAACCGGCGGCCGCGCCTGGCTGCTGATTGCCGACGTCGGCGACAATGCCGCGACCCGCGCTCATGTGACGCTCTACGTCGTGCCGGAGCCCGCCAGCCTGTCGGGCAGCGTCGGCGCTACGCCGACCGCGACGATCAGCCTCCGATTCCCGGACGGGCCGCGCGACGTCGAGGCGGTGGCCGTCGACGCAGACGAGCGGCAGGTCTACCTGCTCACCAAGCGAACGCTGCCGCCCGAGCTTTACGTCCTGCCACTCGTACTCGAGGGCGGTCGGGATGCCGTGACGGCGGAGTACCTCGGGCCCGTTACCGGCCTGCCGGGTCCGTCCGCGCGGGATGTCCGGCGCGCGCCGCAGACGGGCGACTGGTACTGGCAGCCGACGGCCATGGATTTCTCCGCCGACGCGGCGCGCGCGGTCGTGCTCACCTACGAGGCCGTCTACGTGTTCGAGCGCGGGCCGGGCGAGAACTGGCGCGACGCGCTGAACGGGAAGCCGGCCCGCAAGCACCTCGGCGGCATCCGGGAAGCGGAGGGGGCGGCGATCGCGGGGGATACGATCTTTGTTACAGTCGAGGCCGCGCACCCGCCGCTCTACCGGATCGAATTTCCGCGCGACTGAAAGGAAGACGAGCATGCCGCGATACCTGCTGTTTGCACTGTTGATGTCCGCCCTGGCCGGCGCCTGCGCGCAGCCGGCCCGGGTCACGCCGGCGGAACCGGCATCGACGGTCACGATCATGAGTTTCAACGTCGAGAACCTGTTCGACAACGCCGACGACCCGCAGAAGAACGACGAGACTTTCCTGGCGCTGGGCGACAAGCAGTCCGACGAGCACCGGGCGCTGTGCGCGCCGATCCCGGTGGACCGCTGGCGCGAGCAGTGCCTCGACTGGGACTGGAGCGACGCAATCATCGAGCGGAAGCTTGCGGTGACGGCGGCCGCCATCCTGCAGGTCAACGACGGGCGCGGTCCCGACATCGTCGCGCTGCAGGAGGTCGAAAACCTCGCGATACTGGAACGCCTGCGCAAGGAGTACCTGCAGCCGGCCGGCTACCTGCCGGCGATACTCATCGAAGGCCAGGACGCGCGCGGCATCGACGTGGCGTTCCTGTCGCGACTGCCGCTCGCAGAACCCGCAATGCTGCGACCCGTCGATTTCAGCGGGTTCCCGCCCGAGCGCGTCGCCGACACGCGCGATATTCTCGAAGCCACCTTCGAGCTGCCGGACGGCAGCCGGCTGACCGGCTACTCGGTACACTTCCCGGCGCCGTTCCAGCCGACGGGCATGCGGGAAGCCGCCTACCAGGAACTGAATCGCCTGCGCGCCGCGCTGCCCGCGGACCGCCCGGCGTTCGCGGCCGGCGACTTCAACACAAGCGCCGCCGAGGACCGCGAGCTCGGCCTGCTGGACCGTTACCTGCGGCCGAACTGGACCGTTTCCCAGGACCTCGGCTGCGATGGCTGCCGCGGCACGACCTACTATGCGCAGACCGACGAGTGGTCGTACCTCGACATGGTGCTGTGGTCGCCGGCGCGCGACCGTAGCAAAAACGCAACATGGTCGATTCGCGCAGATTCGCTGCGGATCGCGAACGGCGTGCCCGACCAGGTCCGGCCCGACGGCACGCCCTGGCGCTTCGAGATGCCGGGGGGCACCGGCGTGTCCGATCACTGGCCGGTCGTCGTCGAGATCGAAACCAAGTAGAAACAATCCCTTGCCGTGGCTACATAATCCGGATTCGCCCATCGCCGCGAGCGGCCCGGACCGGTCACTATTTATCCAGATGGATCGGTTCTAAACCCTTTATTGAAAAGGTATTTTTGCTGCGCTAGATTTACGCGCACATTGCCGGCCGCGGGGCGTTTCGGCGCTCGCCCAAGCCCTCCCGACCGCATCGAGAAACCGAAATCCGGCTGTCATATTGGGCAGCCAGGATGTCGCGACCTTCCACCCATTGGGGACAACGATGAACAACAACCGAGAGACCCCACGCCCGGCGCCCTGGCGTAAGAACGGCGCCGGAGCTGCGTGGCTTGCCGTATTGCTGGTCCTGATAATGCCTGTTGCGGGATTCGCACAGGAAACCACGACTGCGATACGTGGCAGCATACTGACCCCGGACGGCGGCCCTGCTGCCGGCGCCTCGGTGCGCGTCGTCGACACGCGCACCGGAACGGCCCGCACGGCGACCGCGTCCGACAGCGGCCAATTCACGATCAGCGGCCTGCGCGTAGGCGGCCCCTACACGATCGAGGTGTCCGCATCCGGCCTCGCGTCGCAGTCGATCACGGACGTCGAACTGGCGCTCGGCGACACCTACACCTTCACCGTGGCACTCAGCCCGGCCCAGATCGAGGAAATCGTCGTCACGGCCGCTGCGCTGCGCACCGTGCAGGTGGCGATGGGACCGTCGGCGACGTTCTCGCTCGCCGATCTGCAGGACGCGCCGGCATTCAATCGCAACATCAACGATGTGATCGCGATTGACCCGCGCATCTACGTCGACGAAGCATTTGAGGATTCGGTCCAGTGCGGCGGCGCCAACTCGCGCTTCAACGCGCTGACCGTCGACGGCGTTCGGCTGTCCGACAACTTCGGCTTGAACAGCAATGGCTACCCGACCGAGCGCATGCCGTTTTCGTACGACGCGATCGAGCAGGTCGCGGTGGAGCTGGCGCCTTTCGACGTCATGTACGGTGGCTTTACGGCCTGCAACATCAATGCCGTCACGAAATCCGGTACGAACGAGTTCCACGGCTCAGCCTTCGTCGACTACTACGATGACTCGCTGACCGGCGACACACTCGAGGGCGACAAGCTCGATCTCGGCACTTTCGACCAGACCCGTTACGGCGTCAATTTCGGCGGCCCGATCATCAAGGACAAGCTGTTCTTTTTCGCGGCCTACGAGAAACTCGACGGCGTGAACGTATTCGACCGTGGCCCTGCGGATGTGCCCGCCGGAACGCCGGTACTGGGCGTCACTCAGGCGCAGATCAATCGTATTGCGCAGATCGCGCAGAACGTCTACGGATACGATCCCGGCGGCATTCCGCCCAGCCTCGCGAACGAGGACGAGAAATTCCTGTTGAAGCTGGACTGGGAAATCAACGACGACCACCGGGCCTCGTACACGTACACCTATAACGATGGATTCAATAACTCCGAATCGGACGATGACAGCAACGAATTCGAGTTCCTGAATCACCTGTACGAACGCGGTGCCGAGCTGAATTCGCACGTCGGTCAGCTGTTCTCGAGCTGGACCGACAACTTCAATACCGAACTCCGCGTCGGCTTTACCGATCTGGATAACCGCCAGATCCCGCTCGGCGGCACGGATTTCGGCGAGGTCCAGATCCGGACGTTCAACGACCCGGATGGCGCCGGCCCGATAAGCTCGCAGCTGGCGACGGTCTACCTCGGCGCCGACGACTCGCGGCACGCCAACAAGCTGGCCTACGAGACGACCAACTTCAAGCTCGCCGGCAATTACAGCTGGGGCGACCACGTGTTCACCGCCGGTTACGAACTCGAGTCGATAGACATCTTCAACATGTTCATCCAGGAGGCCGAGGGCGAGTATCGCTTCGACTCGCTTTGCAGCTCGACCGACCCGGACGGCTGTATCGACGCTTTCGAACAGGGCAACCCGAGTCGCATCACCTACGAGAACGCGGCACCGTCGAACATCCCGACCGACGCGGCTGCCTCTTTCAGCTACGACATCAACACACTGTACGTTCAGGACGAGTTCACGATCGCGGACGGTTCGGTATCGATCGTCGCGGGTGTGCGTTACGACTGGTACTCGAGCAGCGACCTGCCGCGGGAGAACCCGAATTTCGAAGCTCGCAACGGTTACAGCAACCAGCAGAACTTCGACGGCGAGAACGTGTTCCAGCCGCGCCTCGGCGTGACGTGGGACTATTCGGACAGCCTGACCTTCCGCGGCGGCATTGGCCTGTACGCGGGCGGTAATCCGAACGTCTGGCTATCGAACAACTACTCGAACGACGGCATCACGCAGGTCGAGTTCCAGGAACGCACGCTCGACGACAATGGAGTCGGCGGGGTGCCGAACCTGTTCACGCTGGACTGGACCGGTGGCGGCCAGCCGATTTTTGACATTCCACAGAACTTGTTTGACTCGGTCGCCGGCGGCTCGGCCAACGGCAGCGTCAACGCGGTCGACCCCGGCTTCAAGATCCCGACCGAGTGGAAGTTCGCACTGGGCGCCACCTGGGATTTCGATGCCGGATTCATGGGCGACGGCTACACCCTGATGCTCGACTACCTGCATACGGAGCAGAACGATGCGGCTCTGATCGTGGACGCGACGCTGGAACAGATCGGGACGGCACCGGATGGACGGCCGATTTACAAGAGCATCAATCGCGCCGACCCGGACTGCGACGTGGACCCGGCGGCGGCGGCTTGCGGCAACCGGAACTTCAACCAGGACTTCATCCTGAGCAACGTCATTGGCTCCGAAGGCAAGTCGGACGTCTACTCGCTGTCACTCAGCAAAGCCTACGACTTCGGCTTGGACTGGACCTTCGGCTACGCCTACACAGAGTCTGAAGACGTCAGCCCGATGACGAGTTCGGTCGCGTTTTCGAACTACGTTAACATTGCCGTCTCCGACCCGAACAACCCGGGCCCGGCGCGTTCGAACTACAACGTCAGGAATCGCTTTACGCTGCGCCTGAACTACCGCAAGGCGTTCTTCGGCGACTACGAAACGAAGTTCACGCTCTACGGCCGTGTCAACGAGGGCGTACCGTTCAGCCCGACCTACATCGATGGCGGCTTCACCTTCGGCGACACGCTGGACGACCGGCACCTGCTGTACATCCCGACCGGCTCAAGCGACCCGAACGTCGCATTCGACCCGGCATTTGACCAGGACGCGTTCTTCGCGTACCTGCGCCAGTCCGGCCTGAGCAAGTACGGCGGCCGGATCGCGCCACGCAACTCGCTGACGAGTTCCTGGTGGCAGAAGTTCGACCTGCGTATCCAGCAGGAGCTGCCCGGCTTCAAGCCGGAGCACCGCTTCTCGGCGTTCGTGGTCATCGAGAACTTCGGCAACCTGCTGAACGACGACTGGGGCGTGCTCAAGGAACAGAGCTTCCCGCGCAGCCTGCCGATGGTTGATTTCTCGATCGACACGGTCAACAACCAGTACGTTTACGAGGAGTTCTTTACGCCGGCGCCGCAGGCTCGCGTCGCGGAAGCCTCGCTGTGGAAGCTGATATTCGGCGTGACCTACGACTTCTAAGAAAGGGAATTCGCTCCACGTTTGAAAGACGGCCTTTGGGCCGTCTTTTTTTTGTCCGTCTCGCTCGGCTGCCACGGAACATGGGCACCGGGATTCGTCGGACCTGCCGGCCCGCGAAGCATCCTTTCGTACGCGCTAATCGAAACAGCGCCCGCCGGGCGCGGTCACGAACGCGATCCTCGGGTTGGACGGATCCACCGGCGCCCCGACCGGCTCGCCGGCCGCCTGCGCGCGGATGATTGCATCGAGCACGAGGTACTTCAGCTCCGAGCCGGGCCTGGAGCGCGGGCGGTTCTCCGGGAACGCGTAGCCGTCGCCGCCGCGCAGGATGAAGTCCGGCGCGACGACCGAATACAGCCGTTCCGGCTCGATCTCCGCCCAGCCCGTCCCGGCCGGCACCTGCAGCTGCACCACGCGCTCCCCGTCCGGGCGGCTGCGATCCACGCAGACGCGGAAGCCCGAGACTTGCGGGAAGTAACCCTTACTGGGCCCGGTGCCTCGATAGCCCGCCTCCAGCGTCGCGCGAAACTCCCCGCCGCTCATGTCCAGGTAGCGCAGGTAGGACGAGAACGCGAACACGCGCGCGATATCCTCGAACGTGATGTCATCGGCAACGTAGTCGTCGATGCGCAGCGTGCCGCTGTTGATCAGCGCGAGATCGGCCGGCGGGCTGCCGAAAGCAGTGCGCATCTGGTCGACGATGAAATTACCGAGGTTGCTCTCTTCGTTGCGCACGGTCACCTCTCGGCCGTCCAGCGGGACGGCCGCCTCGCCGATCCTCGCCGGCAGGAACGGGATGGTCTCGACCAGCCTTGCCCGCCACCTGTCGGCAATCGGCTGGTACTCCGCGTCGAGCGGCACGCTCGCATCCAGGTCCAGCATGCGCGTGCTGATCGCTGGCATTCCCGACGCGTCGAAATCGACGTCGATGCGCCATACCTGGCGCGCATTCGACGCGCCCTTCATCACCTCGGCCGCCGCGGCGGAGCCCGGGTGGTGCTCCGGCTCATGCTCGTGCCCGCCGACGATGAACTGGAAACGCGGGTGCGAGGCCTTGAGCTTCGCGATCTCGAGGTCGTCGCCCACGTGCAGGTGCGTGATGCCGACGATCAGTTCTGCACCGGCCTGCTCCAGCGCCACGATCGCGTTCTCGGCCTGCTCGACGTAGCCGGGTTCGTACGCGAGGTAATCCCGCTCGTTGCCGCCGTCGTCCGGCAGCAGGGTCAGCGCGAACATGCCGACCCGGCGCCCGCCGATCTCGGCCACGTGAGCTTGCCGCAGCCTGGCGTCGGCCTCGGCATCGCCGGTCGCCAGGGCCAGGTTGTCCGCCAGCCAGGCGAACTCCGATCCACGCAGCGCCGCGACGAGCGTCTCGGGGCTGCGGGGGTCGAACTCGTGATTACCCGGCACGACCGTCATGGGTGCCAGGCGATGCATGAAATTGAAGGCTTCGACCATTTGCTCGCCGCCCCACAGCTGGCTCTCCAGCGACGGGTATAGAAAGTCACCGCCGTGCAGCACCCGCACGTCCCGGCCTTCCGCTAGCGCCTGGCGGACGACGGTTGTCACCCGGCCGAAGCCGCCGCGCTGGTCATCTTCGACAGCGCCGACCCGATACGTGTCGTTCAGGTGTATGAAGGTGATCCCCGCGTCGGCGGGCGTCCGCACGGTGCCCGCCGACGCGCAGGCGCCGAGCAGCAGGGTAATGAACAGCAAGCGAAAGGTCGTCATACCGAAAGATCGTCTCATCGGGCCTGGGAGTGGCGACATTGTGCATCGACTGCCGCCGCGAAGCGATCCGCAGCCGGCTGGTAGCCCGCCGTACGGTGCCGTGCTAACCTGCTTGCGCTCCGCAGACCGCGTGTAACTCGCCCAGGGTCCATGAAATCGCCCATGATTCGCATCGCCTGCATGTTGATTCCCGGCGCGTTGGCGGCGGGCTGCGCGACCCCCGAACCCGTCGTCGTCAATTCCGGCATTGCATGGGTACGCACGGCGGCGGAGTTCGACGCGCTGTCCTTGCAGGCGTATCGAGCAGCAAGCGATGCGCTCGAATCCAAGATCGCCGATCCGTCCTGGAGTGCGCTGCCATACCAGGCGGACGCCGCTGGCAAGCCGCCGGCGGTGATTTTCGACGTCGACGAGACCGTGATCAGCAATGTCGAATTCCAGTTGACGCTCGAACCGCCGTTCGAGGATCGCAAGCTCGACGCGTGGACCGCGGCCAATCCCGCGGAACCCATCGCCGGGTTTCCGGCATTCGCCAGGCGCGCCCGGGAACTCGGCGTCGAGTTGTTCTTTGTCACCAACCGGCCTTGCGAAGCACAAGAGGACAATCCTGACCCCTGTCCGCAAAAGGCAAACGTCGTCAACGAGATCGTCGAGGCCGGCGTGCCGGTGGAGCCCGGGTTCGTGATGCTGTCCCACGAACGACCCGAATGGAGCAAGGAGAAGAAGATCCGGCGCGACCTGATCGCCGAGAACTACCGCGTCATCATGCTGATCGGCGACGACCTGGGCGATTTCCTGCCCTGCTCGCGGCGCCGGCCGCTCGCCCCCTGCACCGAAGGTGCCACGGCGGGCAGCCGCCGGGATGCCACGTTCGAACACGCGGACTACTGGGGCAACGGCTGGTACGTGCTGCCCAATCCGATGCACGGCTCCTGGACAACCGTGGATTGACACTCGACACGGGTGCGACAGCCGTGTTCCACGAACAATGAGTAAAGGATGAGCTTGCTATGGCCAAAGTGACCTGCGGATTGATCCAGATGGCGCTCAAGGGAGATGCCGCGACGATGGGACCGGACCAGATTCGCGACCGGATGATCGAGGCGCATATCCCGTTCATCGAGTCGGCCGGCAAGCAGGGCGTGCAGGTATTGTGCTTCCAGGAAGTCTTTACGCAACCCTACTTCTGCCCGAGCCAGGACCGCAAATGGTACGCGGCGGCCGAAGCGATACCGAACGGCCCGACGACTCGCCTGATGCAGGAGTATGCGAAAAAGTACTCGATGGTCATCGTCGTGCCCATTTACGAGGAAGCGATGACGGGCGTCTACTACAACACGGCGGCGGTCATCGATGCCGACGGCAGCTACCTCGGCAAGTATCGAAAGACTCACATCCCGCAGGTCGACCCGGGCTTTTACGAGAAGTTTTTCTTCAAGCCGGGCGACCTGGGTTACCCGGTGTTCCAGACCGCCTACCTGAAACTCGGCGTCTACATCTGCTACGACCGGCACTTCCCGGAGGGCTGGCGCGCACTGGCGTTGAACGGTGCCGAGTACATCGTCAACCCGTCGGCCACGGTCGCCGGCCTGAGCAAGTATCTTTGGGAGCTCGAGCAACCGGCATCCGCTGCCGCGAACGGTGTTTTCATCGGGGCGATCAACCGAATTGGCAGGGAAAAACCCTGGGCCGACAAGATGGGTGAGTTTTACGGCTCCAGCTACATAGTCAACCCGCGCGGCGCCATCGAGGCCCAGGCAAGCTACGACCGGGACGAGCTGCTGGTGCACGCGATCGACCTCGACATGATCCGCGAGGTTCGTAACACCTGGCAGTTTTTCCGTGACCGGCGACCCGAGACCTACAAGATACTGACCGAACGCTGACAGCGACGCGCCGGGGGGAGGCATCGCAATGAGCACGCGTAACGCGCAGAGCCGCATCGTACAGGTTGGCGAACACATCGAACTCGAGGTGGGCGACGACATCGCGCGGAGCCCGCGCTACAACGAAGACATCGCCCCGACGCGCGCCGCGCAGCGGACCTGGTCGCAATGGAACGTCGCGTCACTCTGGGTGGGGATGGCGATCTGCGTCCCGACCTACACGCTCGGCGGCGTGCTGACCTCGTACTTCGGGCTGTCGGTGTCCGAGGCGTTGTGGACGATCCTGGTCGCGAATGTCGTCGTCCTCGTTCCGCTCACGCTGAACGCGTATCCCGGCACGCGCTACGGGATACCCTGCCCGGTCGTGCTCCGGGCATCTTTCGGCATCGTCGGCTCGAATGTCCCGGCGCTGATACGCGCGCTGGTCGCCTGCGGCTGGTTCGGCGTGCAGACGCTGTTCGGCGGCATCGCGATCCACCTGATGTTCTCCGCCCTGTCCGACAACTGGGCCGCGCTGGGCGGCACCGGCGAAGTCCTCGGTTTCTTCATCTTCTGGGTCGCGAACATCTGGGTCGTGATCCGTGGCGCCGAGTCGATCAAGCACCTGGAGGCGCTGGCCGCTCCGCTGCTGCTGCTGGTCGCGCTCGGGCTGATCGCGTGGGCCCTGCCCAAGGTGTCGCTGGCCGAAGTTCTCGCGACGCCGGCCAACCGGGCCGCGGATGCATCCTTCGGCGCGTATTTCATGGCCGCGCTGACCGCCATGGTCGGTTTCTGGGCGACGCTGTCACTCAATATCCCGGATTTCAGCCGCTATGCCCGGTCGCAGAAAGCCCAGGTTGTCGGCCAGATCATCGGCCTGCCGCTGACGATGTTCCTGTTCTCGGGGCTCGGCGTACTGCTCACGTCGGCCTCGGCGACGCTGGTCGGCGAAACCATCTCGGACCCGATCAACCTGATCGGCCGGATCGACAGCCCGTTCTGGGTGTCTGTCGCGATGCTGATCATCATCCTGGCGACAATCTCGACCAACACGGCGGCAAACATCGTGTCGCCGACGAACAGCTTCCAGAACGTCGCGCCGCGCTACATCAACGAGAATCGCGGCGTGCTGTTGACCGGCCTGATCGGCATCGCGCTGATGAGCTGGGAACTGCTGAAAAAACTGGGCTGGCTGGAATCGGACATCAGCGTCGAAAGCCTGTACTCCAACTGGCTGGTCGGCTACTCGAGCCTGCTCGGGCCGATCGCGGGCATCATGATCGTCGACTATTTCATCATCAAGCAGCGTAGCTACGACCTGCTGGCGCTGTACATGGACGGCGCCGGCTACCCGGCGTGGAACCGGGCTGGATTCGTCGCGTTCCTGCTGCCTGTAGCCCTGACGGTCGTCGCCATTACAACCGGCCGACTGAGCTGGTTCTACGATTATGGCTGGTTTACCGGTTCGATACTGGGTGCAATCGTTTACTATCTGCTGGCGAGCAGGCAGATCGGGAGGTCGACATGAGTCTGTTGATCAGGGGCGGCACCGTCGTCAATGCGGACCGGAGTTTCCGGGCGGATGTGCTTTGCCGGGACGGGCTTATCGCCGCGATCGGCGAATCGCTCGACGCGCCGGCCGACACCCGGGTCATTGATGCCGGCGGCCAGTACGTCATGCCGGGCGGCATCGATCCTCACACCCACATGCAGCTCCCGTTCATGGGGACCGTGACCAGCGAGGATTTCTACTCCGGCACGGCGGCAGGACTGGCCGGCGGAACGACGATGATCATCGACTTCGTAATCCCGAACCCGGGCCAGCGCGTGATGGAAGCCTACCGGCAATGGCGCGAGTGGGCCGAGAAGTCGGTAGCCGATTATGCGTTCCATGTCGCGATCACCTGGTGGGATGACACCGTCAGCGCCGACATGGAATCGCTGGTCAGGGAACACGGCATCAACAGCTTCAAGCATTTCATGGCCTACAAAGGGGCCATCATGGCCGACGACGAGATCCTGGTGAACAGCTTCTCGAAAGCCGGCGAACTGGGCGCGATCGTCACCGTGCACGCAGAGAATGGCGAACTCGTATACCGCCTGCAGCAGAAGATATTCGATATGGGTATCACCGGCCCGGAAGGCCACCCGCTGTCGCGCCCGCCGCAGGTCGAGGGCGAGGCCGCGAACCGGGCGATCCGGATCGCCGAGGTGCTCGGCGTACCTATCTATCTCGTGCATACGTCCTGCCGGCAGGCCCTCGACGCAATCATCCGGGCCCGGAACGAGGGACAGCGTGTCTATGGCGAGGTGCTGGCAGGACACCTGCTGATCGACGACTCCGTATATCGCAACAAGGACTTCGAGTTCGCGGCGGCCCACGTCATGAGCCCGCCCTACCGGCCGAAGGGGCACAAGACGGACCTGTGGCACGGCCTCCAGTCCGGCAACCTGCAGACGACCGCAACCGACCACTGCTGTTTCTGCGCCGACCAGAAAGCAATGGGCCGGAGCGATTTCCGGATGATCCCGAACGGCACCGCAGGCGTCGAGAATCGCATGGAGGTGCTGTGGGAGCACGGCGTCAACACCGGCCGCCTGACAATGAGCGAGTTTGTCGCCGTCACGTCGACGAACGCGGCGAAGATATTCAACATCTACCCGAGGAAGGGCAGCATCAGCGTGGGCGCCGACGCCGATATCGTCGTCTGGGACCCGGAGGCCAGCAAGACGATCTCCGCGAAAACGCATTTCCAGAAGATCGACTTCAACATCTTCGAAGGCATGGCCGTCAGGGGCACCGCCTCGCACACGGTCAGCCAGGGGAAGGTCGTTTATGCAGACGGCAAGCTGGACGTTAGGCGGGGCGCGGGGCGATATGTCGAGAGGCCGCCGTTTGCCGCCTATTACGACGCGATCCGCCGGCGCCTCGAACACGAACGACCCGTGCCGGTACGGCGCTGAACCGGTAGCACGGGCGACATGACGCAGGACAAGCATGCGAATCGCTGCTCCCCGGACGTGCGGCCCGGGCGGCTCGATGCGGCGACAATCGAGAAGAACTTCGGCGACATCCGTCCGCCGCTGTCGCCGGCCGCGGCCCTGGTCGAGGCCGACCGTTGCTATTTTTGCCATGACGCGCCGTGTACAAATGCCTGCCCGACCGGTATCGACGTTCCGGCCTTCATCCAGAAGATCCGCAGTCATAACCTGCCGGGGTCTGCGCACACGATTTTGCGTGAAAACATACTCGGCGGCATGTGTGCTCGCGTCTGTCCGACCGAAGTCCTGTGCGAAGAGGCCTGCGTGCGCAATGGCAGCGAAGGCGGACCGGTCCGTATCGGCCTGCTGCAGCGTTACGCGACCGACCCGGTGTACGAACAGGGGCTCCCGGTGTTCGAACGCGCGCCCGAGACAGGCAAGCGCGTCGCCGTGGTCGGCGGCGGACCGGCCGGCCTGTCCGCTGCGCACCGTCTCGCCATGCTCGGCCATGCGGTCGAAATGTTCTGCCGCGACGCGAAGCTCGGCGGTCTGAACGAGTACGGGATCGCCGCCTACAAGACCGTCAACGATTTCGCCCAGCGAGAGGTCGACTTCATACTCGGCATAGGCGGCATCGATGTGCGGACCGGGATGTCGCTCGGCCAGGACGTTTCGCTGGCGGAGCTGCAGCAGCGCTTCGACGCGGTGCTTCTCGCCGTAGGGCTCGGGGATACCAACGAGCTGGGTGTGCCGGGTGAGGACCTCGACGGGGTGCAGAACGCGGTCGATTACATCGCCCAGCTGCGCCAGGCCGGCGACAAATCGGAGCTTCCCGTGGGACGGCGCGTGGTCGTCATCGGTGGCGGCATGACCGCTATCGATATTGCCGTGCAAAACCGTCGCCTCGGCGCCGAACGAGTCGACATCGTGTATCGCCGCGGCCCGGACCAGATGAGCGCCAGCGGCCACGAACAGGAACTCGCGAAATCGGAAGGCATTGTCCTGCATCACTGGGCGAGGCCCGTTGCCTTTCGAGGCGATAACTGGTTGCGCGAAGTCGAGTTCGAGCGCACCCGTCAGGAAGCCGACGGCAGACTTTCGGGCACCGGTGAGACCTGGACGCTCGATGCTGACGTCGTCTTCCGGGCCGTGGGCCAGACGCTGTCCGACGACGACGGCACCAGTGCCGGCAGCATGCTGCGGGCCGGCGGCAAGATACGGGTCGATGCGCGGCGCCGGACGTCGATTCCGGGCGTCTGGGCGGCCGGCGACTGCGTCGCCGGTCACGACGACCTGACGGTCACCGCAGTCCAGGACGGCAAACTCGCCGCTATCGACATCGACCGGTGGCTGCGCGCGAACGAGGAGGATGCGGACCCATGGCAGACCTGAGCAGCAATTTCCTCGGCATTCGTTCGCCCAACCCGTTCTGGCTGGCGTCAGCCCCGCCCACCGATAAGGCCTACAACGTCAACCGCGCATTCGAGGCCGGCTGGGGCGGCGCGGTCTGGAAGACGCTGGGCGAGGATCCGCCGATCGTCAACGTCAGCGGGCCCCGCTACGGCGCAATACACAGCAACGAGCGCCGCGTCATTGGCTTCAACAATATCGAGCTGATTACGGACCGGCCGCTGGCCCTCAATCTCGAGGAGCTGCGGCAGGTCAAGAAGGACTGGCCGGACCGGGCCCTGCTCGCATCCGTGATGCTGCCGATGAACGAGCAGGCCTGGGCGACCTGTATCCCGATGATCGAGGACACCGGCATCGACGGTTTCGAGTTGAACTTCGGCTGCCCGCACGGCATGTCCGAGCGCGGCATGGGAGCGGCCGTCGGCCAGGTGCCCGACTACATCCGCATGGCGACAGAGTGGGCGAAGAAATTCGCGCGCGTGCCTGTGATCGTGAAGCTCACGCCGAACGTGGCGAACATCCTGCCGCCGGCGATAGCCGCCGCCGCGGGCGGCGCCGATGCCGTCTCGCTGATCAATACGATCAATTCGATCATGCGCGTAGATTACGACACGTTGACGATGTACCCCGCGACGGACGGCCTGGGCTCGCACGGCGGCTACTGTGGCCCGGCCGTTAAGCCGATTGCGCTGCACATGGTGGCAGAGATCGCGCGGCATCCCGAGACCCGCGGTCTCCCGATCTCCGGGATCGGCGGCATCACGGACTGGCGCGACGCGGTCGACTTCCTGGCGCTCGGCGCGTCGAACCTCCAGGTGTGCACCGCCGCGATGGTCTACGGCTTTCGCATCATCGACGACCTGACGGACGGCCTCGCCCGCTTTCTCGATGCCAAAGGCATGACGAGCATCAGCGAGCTCGTCGGCCGCGCCGTACCGAGTGTCACCGACTGGAAGTTCCTGAACCTGAATTACGTCGAAAAGGCCCATATCGACCAGGAGCTGTGCATCAAGTGCGGGCGCTGCCATATCGTCTGCGAGGACGCGTCACACCAGGCAATCACCGACATGGTCGACGGCAAACGTCGCTTCGAGGTAATCGACGCCGAGTGCGTTGGCTGCAACCTGTGCACCAGCGTCTGCCCGGTCGAAGGCTGTATCAGCATGCGGCCGCTGCGCGAGGGCGAAGACCCTCGAACCGGGCGGCCGGTTACGGCCGAGAAATTGAACTGGACCGCGCATCCGAACAACCCGATGCGCAAGCAAACGGACTGATTGTGAAAACCACGCAGATAGACGAACTCTTCGCAGCTGCGCGCAAGGTGCAGCAGAGCGCGCACGCGCGCTACTCAAATTATTTCGTAGGGGCCGCGTTGATCGACGACGAGGGCCGGCTGCACGTCGGCTGCAACGTCGAGAACGCCTCCTACCCCGAGGGTTCCTGCGCAGAAGCCAACGCGATCGGCGCGATGGTCGCTGCGGGCGGGCGGCGGATCGTCGCGATCGCCATCGTCGGTGCGCCCGGCGTCACGGGCGATCGCGGGGTGCGTTTTGCGGGGGGCGCCGGGCGCGTTTCCGCCTGCACGCCCTGCGGCGGCTGCCGACAGCGCATCCGGGAATTCGCGGACGACGCGACCCGGATCCTGCTCGTCGACGATGACGGTGGCGTTCGCAAGTACCGCATCGAGGACCTGCTGCCCGAGGGCTTCTACGTCGAATAACGGCCGATGCGCTCGACGAGCAGGTCGTAGAATCCATCCGCATCCACCGCGTGCACCCAGGTCGCGTTCGGCCTGCGGCCGGTGACTCCCCAGAAATCCACCGCCGTGTGCCCCATCGTGAGCGGGGAGGCAGTCTCGACGACGACATTGCAGTCGTGGCCGTCAAAGAGTTCCGGACAGAGCAACCAGGCGACCGTGCAGGGATCGTGCAACGGCGCACCCTCGTAGCCGTATTTCTTCGAGTCGTGCCGATTGAAAAAGCCGAGCATGCCTGCCGTTGCCAGAGCAGCCGGATTGGCCAGTGCAGCAATACGGGCGACCCGTTCGCGGGTAGCTATCACCTGGTGCGTCACGTCGAGCCCCATGACGACCAGGGGCCGTCCGCATTCGAAAACGACCTGCGCAGCGTGCGGGTCGACCAGAATGTTGAACTCCGCCGATGGCGAAAAGTTGCCGCCCTCCCGCATCGCGCCGCCCATCAGCACGATGCGCCTGACTTTCGCCAGAATCGACGGGTCCTTGACGATCGCCATCGCGATGTTGGTCAGCGGCCCGGTGGGCACCAGGGTGATCGACGCATCGTCGGCCGCCAGCAGCGTATCGACGATGAAATCGACGGCATGCCGCTGTTGCAGCGGCTGCTTCGGCGTGCCGACCTCGATGCCGTCGATGCCGGTGCCGCCGTGCACCTTCTCCGCGGTCAACAGCGGCCGGACCATGGGCCGTGGGCAGCCCGCGTAGACGCGCATGTCACCACGATCCGCGACATCGCAAATGAGCCGCGCATTACGCTGCGTGAATTCCAGCGGGACGTTCCCGGCGACCGTTGTGATTCCGAGGATTTCGAGCTCCGCGGGCGAGGACATGGCCAGCAGCAGGTTGATCGCGTCGTCCTGGCCGGGATCGCAGTCGATGATGATCTTCTCGGCGCCCATGCGCGGCACGATCAGCTTGCGCTACAGGCCCAGCAGCAGCCCGGCGAGTGCCGCGCTCATCAGGTTCGACAGCGAGCCGGCCGCCACCGCCCGGATGCCGAAGCGCGCAATCAGGTCTTTCTTCTCGGGCACCAGGCTGCCGAGCCCGCCGAGCAGTATCGCGATCGACGAGAGGTTCGCGAATCCGCACAGCGAAAACGTGACGATCGCCACCGTGCGCTCGCTCATGCCCGCGAGGTACTCGTTCAGGTGACTGTAGGCCACGAACTCGTTGAGGATCAGCTTCTCGCCGAACAGCGCGCCGGCCGCCTGCGCCTCGTGCCACGGGATCGAGAGCAGGTACATGATCGGCGCGAAGAACCAGCCGAGAATGCCCTGCAGGGTCAGCGGCCCAACGCCGGGTATCCATCCGGTCAGCCATCCGACCAGGCCGTTGAACAGCGCAATGAGAGCAACGAACGCAACGAGCATCGCGCCGATGTTCACGGCCAGCCTCACGCCGTCGCTGGCGCCGACAGCGGCTGCAAGGATGACGTTTTCGTGCGGGGTTTTGGCCATCTTCAGGTGCGCATCGTCTTCCGCCGCGGACTCGAGATCTTCGTCCGGCATGATGATCTTGGCCATCAGCAAGCCCCCGGGGGCAGCCATGAAGCTGGCCGCGAGCAGGTAACGGAGTTCGGCTCCCATCTGGGCGTAGGCCAGCAACACCGTGCCTGCGACCGAAGCGAGCCCGGATACCATGATCGCGAACATCTGCGGTTCCGTCAGCTTCGACAGGTAGGGCCGCACCACGAGCGGCGCCTCGGTCTGGCCGATAAAGATGTTGGCTGCTGCGTTCATCGATTCGACCGCCCGCGTCCCGATGATCCAGCGCAGCCCGCCGCCGATAAAGCGCACGAACAGCTGCATGATCCGCAGGTGATAGAGGACGGACATCAACGCCGAGAAGAACACGATGATCGGCAGCACGTTGATCGCGAAACTGCCGACAGCACTCTCGGTGGCCAGGCCGCCGAACACGAATTCGATGCCGGCACGCGAATACTGCATGATGTTCATGACGCCGGCGCTGAGCTTCTCGATGCCTGCTTTGCCGGCATCCGAGTAGATGACTATCGCCGCAACGACCGACTGCAGGGCGAATGCCGCGCCGACTATTCGAAGATTGATCGCCTTGCGATTGCCCGACAAGAGCACAGCGATTCCCAGGATCACGACAATCCCGGCGAGCCCCACCAGTGTTTGCGCCATCAGTCCCCCCGAGCTGCGCTTGTGTCTTGTTGTTAGCGGCGCCGTCGGCCAACCTTCGCCGGTCCCGGCCAAGCGCCAAGAATACCGGGAACCGGCCCCGAAAGCCCGTTCAGGGCGTCAGCGTCTTGAGCACGATCGGCCGATCCGCTGGTGCATCGGCCCCTGTCGTGTACGCCTCGCGCAGCATGCGCGCGGCAATATCGGCGGCAGCCTCGGTCGCCGCATGTACGACCGCGAGCGGCCGGCCCGGGCCGACCCGGCTGCCGACGGCAGCGACGTCAACGAAGCCGACCGACAGATCCAGCTGGTCATCAACCATGCGTCGACCACCGCCCAGTTCGATGATCGCGTTGCCGAAATGGCGCCCATCGACGCTCACGACGTAGCCGCCCGTTTCCGGGTACACCGCCTGGACGACGGGCGCGGCCCGGAGGTGACTGTCGGCGTTCTCGACAAAATCCGCCGGACCGCCGAGCGCCGCGACCATGCGGCCGAATACCTCCGCGGGCCGCCCGGATTCCAGCACCTCGTCCGCGCGCTCGCGGGCCGCCGCACGATCGGTTTCCAGCTCGCCGACCAGCAGCATTTCGGCGACGAGGCCCTGGGTCACCTCGAGCAGCCGCGGCTCACGCCGCTTGCCGACCAGGAAGTCGACGGACTCCCTGACCTCGACCGCGTTGCCGGCGGTCAGCCCCAGATTCTCGTTCATGTCGGTCAACAGGGCGTGCGTGCGCAGCCCGGAAGCATCGGCCGTCCCGATGATGCTGCGGGCCAGGGCCTCGGCCTGCTCCTGTGTGGCCATGAAGGCGCCCGACCCGAATTTGACGTCCATGACGAGGCCCTGCAGACCGGCGGCCATCTTCTTCGACAGGATCGAGGCCGTGATCAGCGGGATCGACTCGACCGTCCCGGTCACGTCGCGGATCGAGTAAAGCCTGCGGTCGGCCGGCGCGAGATCGCTGGTCTGGCCAATGATCGCGCAGCCGACCTCGCGCACGACTTTTCGGAACAGGTCGGGGTCCGGAAACGGGTTGTAGCCCGGGATGCTGCCGATCTTGTCCAGGGTGCCGCCGCCGTGCCCCAGGCCGCGCCCGGAGATCATCGGCACGTAGAGACCACAGGCGGCCGCGATCGGCGCCAGCAGGAAGCTCACCTTGTCGCCGATGCCGCCGGTCGAGTGCTTGTCGACGACAGGCCCGGCGAGGCCCTGCTCCGACCAGTCGAGCACCAGGCCGGACGCCGCCATCAGCCGCGTCAGTGCGCCGGCCTCGGCGAAGCTCATCGAGTTGAGGAAGATCGCCATTGCGAGCGCCGACACCTGCTCGGCCGGCAGGCTGCCGTTCGCCAGGCCACGCACGAAGAACTCGATCTCCTGTTCGGACAGCTCGCCGCCGTCGCGTTTCTTGCGGATGACGTCTACGAAAAGCATCTATGTGCCAGCAGAGGCCCTCAGGCCGCCTCGACGAAACCGCGCAAGGGCAGATCGGGGCTGCGCTGCAACCAGTTCGCGGCCGGGTAATGACAGCGGCGGTCGATGACGTGCAGCGTGTACGCATGCCGCGAGCGATCGGAGCGGTTCGGCCCGCTCATGTGTGGTGCGCGTCCGTCGAAGACGACCAGCGTTCCCTTCTTCGCCTCCGCCGGCACTTTGAGATGCTCCGGCCAGGGCGACGTGTCGACAACCTCGGTCTTGAGTTTGAATTCGCCGACACGGTAGTTGCGCTGCTTCAGCGGCCCCCGATGCTGGCCTGGAATGAAGTACATGCAACCGTTCTCGACCGTGGCGTCCTCGAGCGCAAACCAGAAACCGAGGCAGGACTCGGGCTCGGTGTAGATGTAGGTGGAGTCCTGGTGACAGACGACCTCGCCGCCGATCCGGGGCGGCTTGAAGATGTACATCGACTGGATGATCGCCGGGCTCGTGTTGCCGAGCCCCGATGCGATCTCGGCCAGTTCCGGGCCATGCGAGAACCGGTCGAAAACCGGGTCGAGGTCGTGCATCGCGTGGCCCATCTTGTTAAGGCAGTCTTCCTTGCGGCCGCGCAAGCGGCCAGCCGCATCGAAGGCATCGCGCTCGAGGAAGAAACGGATCTTGTCGCCGGACTCGATGAAGTAGCGGTCGTTCAGCTGCTCCTGGTCGGTAGTCGAGAAGACGCTCCGAACCTCGGCCGGGTCGAAGGCATCGACGAGTTCGAGCGCGCGCGTGCGCACCGCATCGCAGGCGGCTGCCGACGCGAAGCCCTCGAGTATCAGCACGCCGGCTTCGTTGAACGCGGCGACCATCTCCGGTGTCAGGCGACCGCCGGCGGGCGTCGCAAACTGGGGGAGTCTGTTGTCGGGACTCAAGTCTCTGCTTCTCGATCGGCTGTCATTACAGGAACCGGGACGTTGCCGCATGCCCCGCGGCGCTGCCATATTAGCAATGTTCGTCGCTATCGACAGTCGCAAATGGCGCTCATCGAATGACCGCACAACGATTCATAACGATCCTGGTCGTGCTGGCCGCGACCGCGTCCTGCGCGGGACCCCCACCCGAGCCGCCGCCCCGCGATGGCTCGGTCACGACCTGGATCGAATCGCGCGGCACGCAGGTTCCGGCGACCTGGATCGTGCCGGATGAAAGGCCCGCTGCCGGCAGCCCGCTGGTGGTCATGGCGCACGGGCATGGCGGTTCGCGCGACGAGGCGGGCGCATTCCGGCGCATCGCGGACGAACTGGCCGCCCGGGGCATCGCCTCGATACGGGTGGATTTCCCCGGTTGTGGCGAGAGCATCGAGCCGTTTACGGCGAATACCGTCGACAACATGCTCGCGGACCTGGCAGCGGCCCGGCGCCATGCGCTGGCCGACCCGGACATCGACGCCAGCCGCAGCGCCATCCTGGGCTACAGCATGGGGGGCCGGCTGGCGCTGTTGTCCCTCGACGCCGCGCCGGCGTGGTCGGCCGCCGCCCTGTGGGCGCCGGCGGCCGGGGACGGCCCGGACGCGATGTACGCCTTCCTCGGCGGCCGCGGCGCCTACCTCGATTACCGCGACGAGGCGCAAGCGGCGGGCGCGGTCACCGTCCTGACGCCCTGGGGAGGCGAGCAGTCGCTGGGCGCCGGCTGGTTTCCAGGCCTCGAGGAACGTTCGCCCATGGCTCCGCTGGCGCGCTATACCGGGCCTTTGCTGGTCCTGCACGGCGAGGATGACAGCATCGTGGACCCGGCCTGGGGCGCCGGCGTGGCGGAGGCCGCCGCCCGGAGTACCGCGGTCAGCTACGAGCTGCTCCCGGGGGCCGATCACGGACTGGGATTCTATGGCGGTGATCCCGCCCTTGGCGACTATGTCATAAAAACAACAATCGACTTCCTGGTCATGCATTTACGGCCTGAATGAAGGGCTTTTTGCCCCATCGGTTGTTGTACAATGCGCAACAAACGAACCGCCGGCAGGGCCACCCCGGCCTCCGGCATGTCGCCGACAACGATCGCGAGCCAGAAGTTCCCGGCTCCACAACAAGGGATCATTCAACCATGACTAGCAGACAGCTGACGCTCATCGCGGCCAGCCTGGCCACTGCGCTCGGCGCTGCGCCGGCCGCCAACGGGCAGGGGCAGGACGATTCGATTTTCGAGGAGATTACGGTCACCGCGAAAAAGCGCGAAGAGAGCATTTACGAAGTACCGGTAGCGATGAGCGCGTTCTCGGACGCGACGATCGCGAAGCAGGGCATCACGGACCTGGTCGACATCGGCAAGTTCGTGCCGAACCTGAACGTCACGACGTTCTCGGCCGGCCACACCGCCTCGGCCAACCCCTTCATCCGCGGCATCGGGCTGCAGGACCACCTGATCACGACCGACCCCGGCGTGTCGGTCTACGTCGACGGCGTCTATCTCGGCCGCCAGGTCGGCCAGAACTGGAGCCTGTCGAACATCGAGCGCATCGAGGTGCTGCGCGGGCCGCAGGGCACGCTATACGGCCGCAACTCGCTCGGCGGTTCGATCAACATCATCACGAAGCGCCCCGGCACCTACGACGGCGCGAAGGTCGGCCTGACGGTCGGCACGGAGGGCCGCCTGAATGGCGAATTCTACGGCGACACGAGCCTCACCGACACGCTGGCCGTCTCCGTCAACGGCGCGTTCAAGCGCCGCGGCGGCTCGGGCAAGTTCCTGAACATCCCGAACGCGGAGAAGGACGTCGGCGAGCTTCAGGACGTCTCGGCGCGCGCGGCGCTCCTGTGGACCCCGACCGACCGCTTCTCGATCGTCGTTGCTGCCGATGGCAACGAGGGCGACAACGGCATGAATCCGTATACGACGCTGATCGACGAAGTACCGAATGGTGCGGTCTTCGGCGCGGGCTATCGCAATTCCGACGTCGCCGCGAATCCGTATGACAACAACACCGGGCAGGTGGACCAGGTCAACGTCCGTAACCAGGCCTATGGTGTCTCGGTAACGGCCGACTATGCGATGAGCGATGCGCTGAACCTGCGCCTGATCGCCAGCGACCGCCATTCCGATTACCGGGCGGGCCTCGACGATGACAGCTTCATCGACAATTTCCTGACCTTCCCGGAAATCGGTTATGCCGACCAGACCTCGATCGAGTTGCAGGTCAATGGCGAGTACGAGCGCTGGGACTTCGTCGCGGGCATCTACAGCTTCGACGAGGAAGGCAAGAACAGCCAGGACCCGAACGTGTTCCTGGGCGGCGCTGGCGACTTCCTGCTGGGCCAGGACGTTTCCAGCACCGCAATCTACGGCAACGTCGGCTTCCAGGTATCCGACGCGCTGCGGGTCTCGGGCGGCCTGCGCTTCACGGACGACGAGAAGGACGCAACGATCAACATCAACAGCGGCCTGATCGACACCGGCGCCAGCGACGACTGGTCGGAGACGAGCTGGGAACTCGCGGCCACCTTTGAGCTCAGTGACGATCTGAACGTCTATGGCACCGTCCAGAACGGCTACCAGTCCGGCCAGTTCCCGCCGCGTCCGTTCTGCCTGTTCAATTTCCTCGACTTCTCCCAGCCGGGCAACGTCAGCCAGCCGAACTGCTTCGTGGCGAACGACAACATCACAGCGATCAACTACGAGGCCGGCATCAAGGGCACGCCGCTGGATACGCTGCAGATGAGTGTCGCGATCTTCTACACCGACTACTCGGACCTGCCCTACCAGGTCAGCACGACGCAGGGCGCCGGCTTCGACACGCGCAACATCATCGTCGACCAGACCTCGGTCGGCCTGGAGTGGGAAAGCATCTGGGCCATCACGAACGACTTCCTGCTGCACACGTCACTGGGCTACATCGACGTGGACGTAGACGACCCGGAGGCGGTCGCGCCGCTGACCCCGGAACTGACGATCTCGATCAGCCCGGAGTACTCGATCCCGATGGTGAACGGGGCCGAGATCGTGCTGCGCGCCGACTGGTCGTATCGTGACGAGATGTACGGCGAGCCGTCCGCGGATCCGGGACGGTTCACGCAGATCGACAGCCGCGACATCCTGAACTTCGACTTCGCGTATCACTCGCCCGACCAGGACTGGACGGTTGCCCTGTACGGCCGCAACGTGACCGACGAGCGCTACGACAACGGCCGCCTGAACACGGGTGACTACATCCTGCGGATCCTGAGCAACGACATTCGCGAGTTCGGCGTGCGCTTCGTCAAGGAGTTCACCGGCAACTGAACGCCATCGTTCTTCGGCAAAATCACGGGGCGGCCCTGGCCGCCCCGTTCTTTTTTGGCCCTCCTCAAGGCGCTGACCGCCCTTTCCCCCCCTGGACCGGGACAGTTTTTCCCGCTCGGCAAAGCCCGGCACCGGACGGCCCCGTGGACGACTCCCGGACGGGGTAGAATGCTTCATTTCCGCGCCCGGCCGCGCGACCAACGGATGCCTCGACGATGACCACAACACGCTTTTTTCGCGCGGGTTTCGTAACCCTGGCAACAGCCCTCGCGCTGGCCGCCTGCGGGCCCGGGGCGCCGCCCGCGCCCGAGGCGCCGGCCCCGGATATCGAGGACGGGCGCACCGCCGTGGACCTGATCGTCCCCGGCGACTTCGTCGTCACGATGGACGCGGCGGGCACGGTGATCGAGGACGGCGCCGTGGCGGTCTCCGACGGCGTCGTTGTCGCGGTCGGCGGCGCGGCCGAGATCGACGCTGCCTACCGGGCGGCCGAGCGGCTGCGCGACAGCGGCAGGATCGTGATGCCCGGGCTCGTCAACGGCCACTCGCACGCGGCAATGACGTTGCTGCGGGGTGTCGCGGACGACCTCGCGCTGATGGACTGGCTGAACAACTACATTTTCCCTGCCGAAGTCGAGTTCGTCGACGCGGAATTCGTCCGCATCGGTACGGAACTCGCCTGCTGGGAGATGATCCGCGGTGGCACGACGACGTTCGTCGACATGTACTACTACCCGGACGTCATTGCAGAGGTCGTCGAGGATTGCGGCCTGCGCGCCTACGTTTCGGCGACCGTCATCGACCAGCGCAGCCCGGACGCCGAGAACGCGAGCGACTCGCTCGTCAAGGGAGCGGGATTCGTCGAGCGCTGGCAGGGTCGCAGCAGCCGGATTACGCCCATTTACGGCCCGCATGCGAATTACACGCTGAATGCCGAGCAGCTGGCAGCCACGCGTGCCGCCGCGAACCGGTACGGCGCACCGATCAGCATCCACATGTCCGAGTCACCGTTCGAAGTCCAGTACTCGAAGGACACCTACGGCATGACGTCGATCGAGCTGCTGGAGTCCATCGGTTTCCTGGACGGCCCGACCATCGGCGCGCACGTCGTCTGGCCCACGGACAGGGAGATCCCCATCCTCGCGGAACGCAAGGTCGGCGTGATCCACAACCCCACGTCGAACATGAAGATCGCGTCGGGCATCGCACCGGTCACCGCGATGCTGGCCGCCGGAGTCCGCGTCGGGCTCGGCACCGACGGTGCCGCGAGCAACAACGACCTGGACATGTGGGAAGAGATGCGCCTCGCGTCTTTCCTGCAAAAGGTCGAGCAGATGAACCCCGAGGTTTTATCAGCGTCGACCGTGTTGACGATGGCTACCCGCGGCGGAGCAGCCGCAATCGGCCTGGAGGGCGAGGTAGGAGAATTGCGGCCCGGCCTGCGCGCCGACCTGATCCAGGTCGCGTTCGACGACGTGCACCACGTACCGTTGTACGACGTCGTGTCCCACCTCGTCTACGTTACGGACGAGCAGGACGTCGCCTCGGTGGTCGTCGACGGCCGGCTGTTGATGCGGGAGGGCAATCTGCTGACGCTAGACACCGACCGTGTGGCTGCGGAGGCGCGGGAACTCGCCGGCCGCATCAAGGCGGCGCTCGAAGAACGTAACCAATAGGTCGAGAATGACAGATAACCCCGGCAAGAACGTATCCCTCGTGCTCGGCAGCGGCGGCGCCCGCGGGCTGGCGCACATTGGCATCATCCACTGGCTCGAAAAGCACGGTTACTGCGTGCAGTCTATCTCGGGCTGTTCGATGGGTGCGGTCATCGGCGGCATCTATGCGGCCGGAAAACTGGATGAATACGAGCGCTGGGTCTGCGCCGTCGACAAGATGGACATCGTGTCACTGCTGGACTTCAGCTGGCGCCGGGGCGGCCTCGTCAAGGGCGAGAAGATCATCGATCTGCTGCGCGAGCTGGTCGGTGACCAGAACATCGAGAACCTGCCCATCCGGTTCACGGCGGTTGCCGCCGACATCAAGGCGGAAAAGGAGGTCTGGATCCAGAAGGGCTGCCTGTTCGACGCCATGCGCGCCTCGATGTCCCTGCCGATGTTCTTTACGCCGTTCGAATACAAGGGCGCAATGCTCATCGACGGCGGGGTACTGAACCCGGTGCCGATCGCCCCCACGTTCTCGGATCACACCGATCTTACGATTGCCGTCAACCTGGGAGGCCGGGTCCGGCCCAACATACCGAAGAAGGTTACAATCAGGGAGCGGGATGCGAACGAGCGCTCGGACCTGAGGGACAGCATCAACCGGTTCATCGAGCGCCTCCAGAACACGATCAGTCGCGATGGGGACGACGACGTGCTGGGTGTCTACGACATAGCCAACCAGGCATTCGACGCCATGCAGGGCACGATCTCCCGTGCGAAGCTGGCCGCTTACCCGCCGGACAAGGTCGTCACGATTCCCCGCAATGCCTGCGGCATACTGGAATTCGATCGCGCCAGGGAAATGATCGAGCTTGGCTATGAATCCGCCCGCGAGCAGCTCGGCAATGACGATGCCGGCAAGGATCGGGTATGACCTTCCAGATCGAGTACGAGATGAAGCCAGGCTACCTGCATGCAAGGGTCAGCGGCACGAATGCGCGTCAGGTCGTCAAGGCCTATCTGAAAGAGATCCGCGAAGAGTGCATGCGTCGCGGCTGCGAGAAGGTCTTGATCGAAGAGAACCTGCGGGGCGAGCGCCTCGATACGATGGAGGTCTTCGATATCGCGTCCGAAGGCAGCCTGGAGGCGCTGGGCTGGTTCGAGGCCGTCGCCTACGTCGACCCGCATATGCACGATCTGCGGGAATTCGCCGAGACGGTGGCGATCAATCGCGGCATGCCGGTTGCGATTTTCGAATCGGTCGAGAAAGCCGCCGCCTGGCTGGATGCGCAACAGGGCGGTAGCCGCGAAAAGTACATCTTCACAGACGGTGACAGCTCCGCGCGCTGACCCCCGGGTTCGGCCTGCTCAGTCCAGGAAGCTGGTGCCGTAGTCCATCGGTGCGAGCCCGAAGAACTCGGCGAGACTCTGCCCGATATCGGCGAAGGTCTCCCGCCGGCCGATTGGGCCCGGCGAAACCCGGGCGCCATATGCCAGCACGGGAATATTCTCGCGCGTGTGATCGCTGCCGGGCCAGGTCGGGTCGCAGCCGTGGTCGGCACTGATCAGCAGCAGGTCGCCCGGCTCCATATCTTCCATCAGTTCCGGCAGGCGCGCGTCGAATGACTCGAGCGCCGCCGCATAACCCTCGACGTCGCGGCGGTGTCCGTACAACATGTCGAAATCCACGAAATTGGTGAACACGATCGAGCGATCGGGGGCACTCTCCAGCGCGACGAGCGTCGCATCGAACAGCGCCGCGTTGCCGGTTGCCTTCACCTTCCGCGTGATGCCCTGGTGCGCATAGATATCGGCGATCTTGCCGATGCTGAAGACTTCGCCGCCGCTGGCGGCCAGCTTGTCGAGCACGGTCGGCGACGGTGGTGGGGTCGTCAGGTCACGACGATTGCCGGTTCGCTGGAAATCGGCGCTCGACCTGCCAGTGAACGGCCGCGCGATCACCCGACCGATGCGGTACTCGTCCACGAGCTCCCTGGCAATGTCACAGACCTCGTACAGCCGCTGCAAGCCGAAAGTCTCCTCGTGTGCCGCGACCTGGAATACGCTGTCGGCCGACGTGTACACGATCGGCTTGCCGCTGTGCATGTGCTCCTCGCCGAGTTCGGCGATGATCGTCGTGCCCGACGCGTGGCAATTCCCCAGTACGCCCGGAAGTCCCGCCCTCTCGATAAGGCTCCGGAGCAGCTCGGGCGGGAAGGTATCCTCGCGCTTCGTAAAATAGCCCCAGTCGAACAGCACCGGAACGCCGGCGATCTCCCAATGGCCGCTTGGCGTATCCTTGCCGCTCGACAGCTCCCTGGCGTATCCGTAGGTACCGATCGCATCGGCTGCGTCGCGACACCCTGCAGGGAATGTCCCGGCGCTCGCGGCGGCCGCCCGTAACAGACCGAGCCGGGCGAGATTCGGCAGCGCCAGCGGCCGGCCCTGCGAGGCCCGGACCCTGGCGATGCTACCCAGCGTGTTAGCCCCCGTATCGCCGAAGCGGCCGGCATCCTCGGTCGCGCCGATGCCGAAAGAATCCATGATCAGTATGATGGCTCGAGTCACGAGTTTGCCGCCCAGGCCCTGCCGAGGGGCGGAAGTCTAACCCATCCGGCCCGGCGGGCAAGAAGTAAGTCTTTCGCAGCCACCTGGCTCCGGCGTGCCGCCACAAAAAACCCGGCACTTGGCCGGGCTTTTCGTCTGCATTTGGAACGTCCTTCAATGATGGGGCGACTGCGGCACGAAGCTGCTTTCGCCGAAGAACTCGATTCGGGTCAGGAACGTGTAATCGCCTTCCAGCGACATGATCCCTATGAACACCGCAATGAAGATCGGTGGCAGCAGGATCGCGAGCTGCAGCGCCATGCGCTCCCATTTCATGTGCATGAAAATCGCGATGATGAACCCCGCCTTCACGAACATGAAAATAAGGATCAGCGACCAGCGCAACATGCCGTGGAACTGGAGATAATCCACCATGTAAGAGAAGAAGCTGATGAGGAACAGCAGTCCCCAGATCCAGAAGTAAATTCCGAGTGGATGCTGTTGTCCTTCAGAACTTGCCATAACCAGTGCTCCTGCCCGTGATTACCAGAGATAGAAGAATGCGAATATAAACACCCAGACGAGGTCGACGAAGTGCCAGTACAGGCCGGCGATCTCCACGATCTCGTAATTGCCGCCGCGTTTTTCGTAAAAGCCGTTCTTGACGCGAAACGCAACCCACAGCAGGTAAATGACGCCCGCACTGACGTGCATGCCGTGGAAGCCGGTGATCATGAAGAAGCTCGAGCCGAACTGGGCAGCACCCATCGGGTTGCCCCAGGGCCGCACGCCCTCGTCGACTATCAGCTTGGTCCACTCGAAGGCCTGCATGCCGACGAACGTCGCGCCGAGCGCAGCGGTCGCGACCATCAGCCAAAAGGTCTTGTTGCGATCCTTTCGGTAGCCCATGTTCACCGCAAGCGCCATCGTGCCGCTGGACGTGATCAGCACGAAGGTCATGATCGCGATCAGGATCAGCGGGATCGGGTCACCGCCGAAGGACAGGGCGAAGACTTCGCTCGGCAAGGGCCATGGGTCCGCGGTCGACATCCTGACCGTCATGTAGGAGATCAGGAAGCAGCTGAAGATGAACGTGTCACTCAGCAGGAAGATCCACATCATGGCCTTCCCCCACGGCACGTGGAATGACTGCTTGTCCGCCGAGAAATCGGATGTCACCCCACCGAGGCCGCCCGGCAGGACTCCACCCGTGTTAGTCATCGCTGCTTCCGACATATTTCGGGATCCTTATTTACTCAATTGGTGATTGCTCAGGTTGCCAGGAGCAATCCGAACAGCACGACCCAGACGAGCAGCAGGAAGTGCCAGTAAACGGTACAGAGCTCGATGCTGAGCCGCACGGCATCGGCATCCGCGCCGGTCCAGGCGCGCACGGCCGACCGTGCCCAGACATACAGGCCGCCGAGCATGTGCAGGCCGTGGACACCGGTCAGCAGGTAGAAGAACGCGTTGGCTGCATTGGACGACGCGTATTGGCCCGCCGCCAGGAGCTGCTGCCAGGCAACAAGCTGACCGACGAGGAACATGATGGACAGAGCGCCCGCAACCATGAGTCCCGGTTTCAGGCTGGCCGTCCTGCCGGCCACGGCCCGGTTCCGGGTCCAGTGGTACACGACGCTGGCGAGAACCAGGAACGCGCTGTTGACCCAGAGCAGGTCCGGCTCGGCCAGCGGGCTCCAGTCGGCCACTCGCATGCGGATCGTGTAGGCGCTGACGAACAACGCGAACAGGGACGTAGCGACCGCGAGAAAGGTCGTCAGCCCGACCGTTTTCGAATTCGTATCGAGCGAGGCACCGCTGAACGAGTCGGCGACGGAGTCCGACACCCATGGCTGCGTGTTCAGCGACTGGCGAAGCAGCCAGCCGATCACCGTGGCCATGATGACGGCCAGGAATACGAGCGTGATCGTCATCTAGTGATGCACTCCGTGGTCGCGCCCGACCGGGACCTCGCTGGCCGGTACGTTCTGCGGCACGAAATCCTGCTCCTGCCCCGGGACGCTGTAGTCGTAAGCCCAGCGATGAACCTCGGGCAGGTCGTGACCCCAGTTGCCGTGCTTCGGCGGCGTGTCCGGCGTCTGCCACTCGAGGGTCGTCGCACCCCAGGGATTGCTGTCCGCCTTCTTGCCGTTCCGCAGGCTCGTGATCATGTTGTAGAAGAAGATCAGCTGGGTCAGCGCGACGAAGATCGCCGAGATCGTTATGCTGGCGTTCAGCGCCTGGGCCGACTCCGGCAGGAAATCGGTGTTGCCCATCGCGAAGTAGCGCCGCGGGACGCCCTGGAAGCCGAGGTAATGCATCGGCAGATAGATCGAGTAGGTGCCGAGGAGCGTCATCCAGAAATGCCACTTACCCAGCGTCTCGTTGAACATCCTGCCCGTCATCTTCGGGTACCAGTGGTAAATCGCGGCGAATACGACCAGCACCGGCGACACGCCCATGACCATGTGGAAATGCGCGACCACGAAATAGGTGTCGGACAAGGGCAGGTCGATGACGACGTTGCCGAGGAAAATGCCGGTCAGTCCCCCGTGGATGAACGTGAAGATGAAGCCGATGGCGAATAGCATCGGCACCCGGAGGTGGATGTTCCCCTGCCACAGCGTCAGGACCCAGTTGTAAACCTTGAGCGCCGTCGGCACCGCGATGATCAGCGTGGTCGTCGCGAAGAAGAAACCGAAGTACGGGTTCATGCCACTGACATACATGTGGTGCGCCCACACGATGAATGACAGGCCGCCGATCGCGAGGATCGCCCATACCATCATGCGGTAGCCGAAGATGTTCTTGCGGGCGTGCGTCGCCAGCACGTCCGAGACGATGCCGAAAGCCGGCAGGGCGACGATGTAGACCTCCGGATGCCCGAAGAACCAGAACAGGTGCTGGAACAGGATCGGGCTGCCGCCGGTGTGCTCGAGCTGCTCGCCGGCCGAAATCATCGCGGGCATGAAAAAGCTCGTGTGCGCCAGCTTGTCCAGCAGCATCATGATCGCGCTGACGAGCAACGCGGGGAACGCCAGCAGGCCGAGGATCGTCGCGACGAATATGCCCCACACCGACAGCGGCATGCGCATCAGGGTCATGCCCCGGCAACGCGCCTGCAGTACCGTCGTGACGTAATTCAGGCCGCCCATCGTGAACGCAATGATGAATACACCGAGAGAGGCGAGCATCAGGACGATGCCCAGGCTTTCGCCGGGCGTACCGTCCGAAATTGCCTGCGGCGGATACAGCGTCCAGCCGGCTCCGGTCGCGCCGCCAGGCACGAACAGGCTGACCAGCAGGATGATAACGGAGAGCAGGTAGACCCAGTAGCTCAGCATGTTCATGAACGGGAACACCATGTCCCGCGAGCCGCACATCAGCGGGATCAGGTAGTTACCGAAACCGCCCAGGAACAACGCTGTCAGCAGGTAGATGACCATGATCATGCCGTGCATGGTCACGAACTGGTAATAGTTCTCGGGGTTGATCAGCGAAAAAGAATCCGGGAAGCCGAGCTGTAGCCGCATCATCACGGACAGGATCATTGCGATCACACCGACGAAGATGGCCGTCACACCGTACTGGATCGCGATGACCTTGTGGTCCTGGCTCCAGATGTACTTTTCGATGAAGGTCTGCGGATCGTGGAGATGTTGCTCATGATCACGATCGGCTATTGCAACATAGGCCATAAGGCTCCCCTTGGAACTTCGTTATCTCTTAAATACTGTTCAGTCGGCTGCTGCGGAGTCGCCCTGCAGCGTGTTGATGTAGGCGATCAGGTCATTCAGCTCCTGCTCGTCCTGCAGGGTCTGCGCCATGAAACCCATCTGCAGCCCGTAGTAATCCTGCGGATGTTCTCCGCGGATACCGGATTTGAAATTTTCCAGCTGCCTTTGCAGGTACCAGTCGGTCATGCCTGCCATGCGCGGCGCATTGAGCGCCTGGACGCCCTGAGCGCCAGCGCCGTGACAGTAGGCGCACACCTGGTAGGACTTCGCGCCGCGGCCCGGGTCGCCCTGCACCGTTGCCGGCGGACGGTTATCGGGCAGCGAGCGGATATGCGCGATGACATTTTCGACCGCCTGGTCATTGGGCAGCGTCATCGCCATCGGCGCCATCTGTTTGCCGTAGGTATCGTCCGGGTGCGTGCCACGGATGCCGGCCTTGTAATTCGCGAGCTGTTTGCGCAGGTACCAGGCGCTTTGCCCCGCGAGTTTCGGCGCGTTCAGGGCCTGCAGGCCCTCGCCCTGCTGTCCGTGGCAGGCGGCGCAGACGGCGTATTGCGCTGCGCCCAGAGCCGCATTGCCGCTCGGCCTGGCAAGAGTCTCGGCATAGGTCGGATTGCCCGCTACCCAGGAATCGAACTGGTCCCTGCCCTCGACGACCACCGCGCCGCGCATGGCGTAGTGGGCGACGCCGCAAAGCTCTTCGCAGAGAACCTCGTAGCGGCCCTCGACGGTCGGGGTCAGCCACATGTAGGTCACCATTCCGGGCACCGTGTCCATCTTGACCCGGAACTGGGCCACCGTGAAATTGTGCAACACGTCCTTCGAGCGAATGTTGATCTTGACCGGCTGATCGATCGGCAGATGCAGCTCGGCGCTGTGCACGAGCACGTCGTCGGAGCCCATCGGGTCATCCGGATCCATGCCGAACGGGTTGTCGCCCGTAATCAGCTTCGCATTCACGTTGCCGAACTGCCCGTCCTCGCCCGGCAGCCGATACGACCAGTGCCACTGCTGCGCAACGGCTTCGACTTCCATCGCGTTGTCCGGCACGTCGACGAACTTGGCCCACACGAACAGGCCAGGGGCAAGCATCGCTGCCACGCCGACGGTCGTAAACACCGTCAGCCAGGTCTCGAGTTTCGGGTTTTCGGGGTCATATACCGCCCGGTTTTCCTTCCGGTACCGGTACCTGATGACCGCGTAGGCCATGAACAGGTTGACCGCCACGAACACGAAACCCGTAACCCAGAAGGTGATATTGATCGTGTCGTCGACTTGCGACCAGTTGGAGGCGAGCGGCGTGAAAAACCACGGGCTCATGAAGTGGAAAATGAGACTGCCGACTACCAACAGGATCAACACAACTGCTATAGGCATACCTATTGCATCCTTTTGTCTAGACCTTCGCGGATTTTGGTGACGGTCTCAGACGAGCCGTCCGGAATTATTGTGTCCAGCACGCAGCGAACTCTGGAACCCTTGCGAAACGCGTGAACCCCCGCGGCGAGCACTCGCCGCCCCCCCTGCAATACGACCGTGCCGCCTCGAGGCTGGACTTTTCGGTTCGTACCGGCCTGCGGCGCCCCCTGCGCGAACAAGCCTTCCCGGAGAATAAGTGATTCAGGCAGTGATTTCCACTGGATCAGCGGCTCGCGTTTGCCGCCCCGGCGGTGCGGCAAACTATTGACATGAAAGGTATTAGTTCCGGCGGAAACGTCAAGCGCAACGGCGCAGACCGCCGCTGCCGTTGTCAGAAGCTGAAACGAATGTCGCGTTCGACCTCGTCGCGCGCCTTTTCGAGATCCGACTTCAGTTTTTCCAGTTCGTCCTCGAGGGGCTCGGTGAAGTCCGCATTCCGGACGTCCAGGGGCACCAGGCGAACGTCCACGGTGTCGCCGCGAACGACGACCACGTTCGCAGGCGGCGCATCCGGTGCGACCGTATCCGGGTCCCCGGCGCGATTCAGCAACGCGACCACGAGCAAGGTCGCCGCGACGCCCGTCAGGCCGCTGAACCACCAGAAATAACTGCCGGGCCTGACGTCGCGCGACTCGCGCCGGTCGAGGCGCGCCGCGCGCAACGAGGCTTCGATACGCGCCCGAAGCTCCGGCGTTACGTCGGCGCGGATGCGTGCTGCATCCTGTTTCAGCTCATGTTCCAGCTTGTCCATACACGTCTCCCTGCCTGCCGATGCGATCCTCGGCCTCCAGCGCCCGCGCCATGACGTTTCGCGAGCGGAACAATGTCACCTTGGTCCACGACACGGGCCGGTTCAATGCGACCGCGACTTCCTTGACCGACATATCTTCCGCGTAACGCAGCCACAGCGCCGTGAACGCGTCCGCGGACAGGTCGCGTTTCGCAATCAGCCACAGGTTACGCCGCTCCGACTGCTCGACGCAGTCCGCCAGCGGATCGGCCTCGGGATCGGCCTGCTCACCGATCTCTTCTGTCGCCGGCATAGCCTGCCTGGCAGCGTTCCGGATGGCGATCCGGTACAGCCAGGTGCTGAACCGCCAGGCCGGCCGGTAGCTGTCGAGGTAGCGATACGCGTTGACGAACGTGTCCTGCACGGCATCCTCCGCATCGGCCCGGCTGGCACTGCGCGCCACAAGGAAGCGCAGCAGCTTTTGCTGGTAGCGAGTCACGAGCTCTGTGAAGGCTGCTTCGGACCCGTGCTTCGCCTCCTCGACCAGCTGTTCGTCGCTTTTCACTCCTCGCTGGCCCGGCCGGCAACCGTCAGTTCTCGAGCACCGATACGATCATGCCCGGTTCGAGGACTGCGCTGATCGACAGCACGTTGTCCAGGACCGTGACCTTGGTAGCCTGCAGGACCCTGGCGATCTCCGTGTCGAGCCCTTCGTTGAAAGCCTGCAGGCTGATCAGCCCGCTGACGATGCTGCCGATGGAGGCCGCCATTTTCGGGTCTGTCGACACGAGCTTGGCCTCGACCGCGATCTTGCCGTCCGCATCGGACACCAGCAGCGCGGCATGCTCTGTATTGCGCAATATGTTCGAATCCCAGTCGTCGTCATCGTCGTCGGCCATTGCGCCGGTCCGCATGCCGGCCTGGACGAACTCCTTCTCGGCGGTCAAAACGAACAGCGCACCCTTGTGCGAACCGGCGCCGGGTATGCGGCCCTTGCTGTCCATCAGCGCCTTCAGCTGCTCCTCGCTCGAGGCGACGATCACCTTGTCCTGGATGTCGAAGGTGAAATAGGCCGATTCCTCGAGATCATCGAAGTCCGTCGACGTGACCTCCGGCTCCCGGTCACCCGCGAAATAATAGGTCTTCCCCTTGTAGTCGCGGATATCGAGCTTCGATTCCAGCTCTGCCAGCGCCAGCAGCTTGTCCTTCGATGCCTTCTCGACGGGCCCCTCGACGATGATCACTGTGCCCAGGGTTTCGGTCGAAAAGGCCGTGATCCGGTCGGCTTCCTTGTTGAGGTCGATCCCGATCTCGTCCCGGATTTCGACAATAACCTCGCCTTCGAGCCAGCGGTACAGGTCACGACCGGAGTCGGTCGAGCGCATCGCGACCAGGTCGGCATGCAGGTACCAGACCGTTCCGTCGGGTAAGTCCTGGTCGGATACGGCCGCGGACGCGGCTCCCGCCAGCATGAGGCTGCAGAGCGCGAAGCTCAGGATCTTTCGGGTCATGGGTTTCCCTCGGTAAATGGCGATACTGGGGGCTTATAGTCCGGTCCGACCGGCGGGGTTACAGCAGCGGGCGGCTTTTTTTCGGCCGAAAGCCACGCTGCCGGAGGGCCTGCAGCCGGCGGGGTACCCTCGCTGCGCTATTGCCGCAAGGGGTACCGCTTACGCTTCGTAGGTCGTCCGCCCGCCCATGACCGTCCGCAAGACCTTTATATTGACGATATCGTCCGGATCCACGTCGTGCGGATCCTTCTCCAGGACCACGAAGTCGGCCAGCTTGCCCGCCTCGATCGAGCCCTTGACGTTCTCTTCGAAGGACGCGTAGGCGCCGTGCACCGTGCAGATACGCAGCGCCTCGGTCACGGTGACGCGCTGGCTCGGGCCCCAGACGCGGCCACGCATGTCCTTGCGCGTCACCATGCTCTGGATCGCCATCATCGGCTCGTAAGGCCCCGGCGTGTAATCGGACGCGGGTGCGACCGGAATGCCCGCGTCGAGGAAGCTGCGATGCGCGAACATCGACTCCATCTTGTCCTCGCCATACTCCACCCACTTGTTCCCGTGGTAATGGGCGTAGGTATAGAAGGGCGCCGGCACGACGCCGGCCGCCCGGATGCGCCGCAGCAGGTCCGGGTTGACCAGCGAGCAGTGCTCGATGCGATGCCGCGGGTTCGGGCCGTCGTGACCCTTCAGTGCGCGCTCGTAGGCGTTCAGCACCATGTCGATCGCGACGTCGCCGTTCGCATGGATGCCCACGCGGAAGCCGTGGGCGACCGCGTCCTCGACCGCCTCATACACCTGGTCCTGGGTCATCGTCAGGATGCCGAAATCGCTGGGGCGACCGGCGTAGGGGGTGCTCATGCTCATCGTGCGCTCGGAGGCCGAACCGTCGGCAGCGAACTTCACGGCGCCGATGCGCAGCATGCTGTCGCCGAAACCCGAGCGGAGGCCGGCCTGCTTGAAACCGGCGTAGACCTCGCTGTTGCCGCCCGGCATGAAGCTCAGCCTGAACAGCATCTCGCCTGCATCGCGCGCGTCCTGGTAGGCGACAAAATCATCGTAGTTGCCATAGGCGTCCGTCGTCGAGGTCAGGCCGGCGGCAGCCATGTTCCGTGACGAAATCTGCACCGCCTCCTGCCGCACCTTGCGGTCCATGACAGGCCAGGTGCCGACGTCCCGGAACACGTCCATCGCGTGCTCGGCAACCTTGCCGGTCAGCTCGCCGTCCTCGCGGTAGAACTTGCCGCCGACGGGGTCCGGCGTGTCGATCGATACGCCCGCGATCTCGAAAGCCTTCGAATTGACGACTGCGGTGTGCCCGCCGCGGTGACCGACGAATACCGGGTGGTCCGGGACGGCCTCGTCGATGTCGCGCCGATTCAGCGGCCTCTCTTCCTCGAAGATCGTGTCGTCGTACATGACGCCACGGACCCAGTGCCCGGGAGGTGTTCGCGCTGCCTTGCGGGCGAGCGCCTCCTGCACATCGGAAATACGCGGCAGGTTCACGTTGGCGCCGACGGCCTCCTCGGCGAACAGCGGGTGGCTGTGGGAATCGATGAAACCGGGCGTGACCGTCAGCCCGCGACCGTCGATGCGGATAGTGCTGGAGCCGGCGAGCGGCAGGATATCCTCGTCGCGCCCTACCGCGAAGATCCGGTCGCCGCGCACGGCCAGCGCCTGCTCGACCGGCCGACCCGTGTCCATAGTCAGGATGCGCGCGCCGGTGACGATCATGTCGATGTTGTCGAACGGATCGTCGGCACTCGCGGGCCGGGACGCACCAAAACCCAGCCCCAGCGGCGCGACCGCCGAGGCCCCGATGAATTTCCTGCGTGAGAATCCGCCCATCGCTGTCTCCGGAATTCGAATGCTGGCTCGCGTTACCCGGTCAGAGCCCGGAACCGTCCTCGGAGTAGATGACCCAGATCTTCATGTAGCCGTCGGTGTCCCAGACTCCGGTCCATTCCTTCGGGATGGTCACGGCCTCACCCGCTTCGATGACCTGTACCGTACCATCCGAGGATGTCAGCGTCACACCGCCCTCGATGAAATACATGAACTCATCCACGCCATAGGGCTCGGTAATTTCGGAGCGGACCTTGCCGGAGCGGTACATGCCGGACGCGAACTTGCCGTCGCTGGACAGGAGAGTAGTCACATCGAGCGTCGTGTTACCGTTGTCGTGCGTCGTCTCGATCATGTCCGGCCGCTCGAAGATCGTGCCGGCTATCTCGGCCTTGCTGATCTTGGCCGGACGCACGGACTCGTCTGCCACGGCGAACACGGCCGCACCCGCCAGGGCCGATGCTGCAATGATGGTCGTTAATCTGTTCATGTCGTTTACTCCCGGTCGAAATTCATACAAAGGCGATGATCAGGTAGCCTACTGCCGTGATGCCGGCCGCGATCAGCGCATACGGCAGCTGTGTCAGCGCATGCTGCATCGGCGTGCAGCCGCTGGCCTGCGCCGTCAATACAGTCGCATCTGAATAGAAGCAGGCATGGCTGCCAAAGGTGCTGGCCGACAGCGTGGCGCCGATCACCAGCGTCATGTCTGCACCGAGGTTTTGCCCGAGCGTCGTCACGATCGGCAGGATGATGACGAAGACACCCCAGTTCGAGCCAGTCGTGAAAGATACCAGGCCCATCGTCGTGAAGATGATCAAGGGCAGCAGGTCGGCCGACAGCAGCGGCTGCATCGTGGTCACGACGTATTCCGCGAGGCCCAGCGCCGTATTCACCTCGTTCAGGATGAAGGCGGCAAACAGGACGCCGAGCGGCTCGATCATCATCTTGAAGCCGTCAATGATCGTGTCGAAGGTATCGTGCATGTCGAGCATGCGCGCGGCGAGTATTACCAGCGTCGTGCCGCCGAGCGTTACGTAGATGCCCGGCAGGAAATCATTGAACCAGAGCGTCGCGAGCACGAGCACCGTCATCGGTATCACGAACAGCAGGACGCTCGGCCGCGTACCCTCCTTGCGGGACACCGCCTTGTTCGCCTTCTCGATGTGTTCCGCCCCCGGCGGCACCGTCGGGCCGCCGGACTTGGCGCGCTCCTCCGCCTTGCGCATCCCGCCCAGCATCGGTACGACGCCGGCGATCACGAGCGGCACCAGCGCCACGGCCACCCAGGCGTACAGCATGTAAGGTATCGCGGAGATATAGACTTTGAGACCCTCGCCCTCGGCGGCGAGACCGTTCGCGACCAGCAGCCCGCCGAAGAACGCGCCCCAGGTGGAAAACGGGATGATCACGCTGATCGGCGCCGCCGTCGAATCCACGACGTATGACAGCTTTTCGCGCGAGACCCGGTACTTGTCGGTCAGGTCGCGCATCGCCGAGCCGACCGCCAGCGAGTTCAGGTAATCGTCGACGAACACGCATATCCCGAGCAGCCAGGTGACCATGAGCGCGCTCTTCTCGGACTTGACGTAGCGGGTCATGCTATCGGTGAACGCGCGCGCGGCGCCGGTCCGGATCATCAGCCCGATCAGGCTGCCCATGAAACCGCAGACCAGGATGACCCAGGCTACGTCGTCGTTGGTCAGCACGGCCAGTGTCGTGTCGGCGAAGCCACCGACGAAGCCCGTGCCGTGCAGCATCAGGAGCCCGAGCAGCGCGCCGGCAACCAGCGACTCGATCGGCCGGCGCGTCACGATTGCCAGCGTGAAAACCAGCAGCGTGGGAACCAGGGACAGGTAACCGTAGCCTTCCATGCGATTCTCGTCAGGTGTCGAGTTGTTCGTTGACAGCGCGGTCGGCGGCGTCAATAGCGCCATTGACGTACGCATACGCCGAGGCATCCGAGTTTGCGATCGAGATGCGGCCGATCCTCGCCGCGCCCTGCACATGCGGTCCGTGCTCGCGGGTCCACTCGGGCGGGTCGAACAGCTCGTTGTATTCGTACGCATAGCCGTGCGGCCAGCGATTGACCGTGATGGCGGCGATATCCCGCTCGGCGTCGAAGCCACCCGGCCCCAGTGCGCCGCTCAGCTGCCTGACGATATTGCGCTCGATGTCCGAGAAGCTCATCTCGTAGAGGGCTCGCCGGCCCGCCAGGTGCTGCTCCCGCTCCGTCAGGCCCTGGTCGGGCGCCGTTGGGACGTAGGTGCCGTGAATCACGGCCGGTTCCGAGGGATCCTGCGTGAATTCGTAGCCACCCATGCTGACCGGGAAGTCCATCCCGAAGGAGTGCATCAGCGTCGGCTGCGGGACGTAGAAATTATTGAAGCCCAGCCTGTCGAACGCCTTCCAGTTCCGGACCGCGATGCTGATGTAGACCAGCGGAACTTTGACCGCCTTGGCAATGGCTTCCGCCTGCCCGGCCGGGACCTCCGGGCAGATCTTCGGCACGATCGCGTTGTAGCAGGCGAGGATCGTGTGCCGGCCACGGACCCGGAACGGCACGCCGCCGCGGACGTAGGTAACGTCGACCGCCGAATCGCCATCGGCATGCCGGACATCTACCGCGGTGCTGTCGAGGCGGATGCGGGTCGGATTGCCGGGTTCGTCGAGCACCCCGTAATCGAACGGCGCCAGCACCAGGTCCTCCATGGTCGACCCGGGTGCGGCCGCCGGTACCAGCATGCGGACCAGCGAACGGGCGATGCCGGCGTTGCCATCGGGGAAATGAAAGATGTAAGGCTCGTCGCGACCGGGCGGCTCGCCCTCCAGTTCGCCGATCCCGAGCTCAGCGGTGCCGGGCATGCCGAGCCGGTATCCCTCTAGCGCCGACAGGACGTCGTAACCGACGCCCCAGAGCCCCTTGACGGTATCTCTCAACAGCGCCACGACGGCTTCATTGACCCGGGCGTGGCGGCGCAGGAAGTCGCTGTAGCTCACCCGCTTCATGGCCGCTATCTTTTCTGAGCGGCCCAGTCCGGGCAGGTAGTCCGTCCCGGCAGTCAGCAACCGGTAGAGATCGGCCCGCGCCTCTGGCGAGAGCGGATAGTGCTCGATCGTCCCGGCGATGTCGCCGGACCCCTCGGAACCGAACATGCGCAGAACGTTGCGATGCACGCTGTCTTCGCCGTACCTGTCGCCGCTGAAATAGATGCCCCCTTCCAGCCCGCGCTGCCGGAAATAGTCCTGGTCGAAATAGTCGTAGAAGCGCTCGGTTTCGATGCCGACGTCTTTCAATAATTGCGCCGACGCCCTGGAGTAGTGCCCCGGCGTGTCGATCGACTGGCTACCGCCGTAACAGATCAGCGTCCTGCCATCGACGACGAACTCGTTGCGTTTCGCGTGACCGCCGAAGTCGTCGTGATTGTCGAGCACGAGGATCCGCGCATCGTCGCCGGCCTTCTGCCGATACAACCACGCGGCGGCGAGACCGGAGAGGCCGGCGCCGACGACGACGAGGTCGTAGGTAGCGTCCGTCTGCGCGTCGGGCCGCGGCCACGTCGCGCCGTTCCAGGCGAGAGCGTGGGCGACTTCGAAGGAGCCCGGGTGGCTGCCCCTGAGCCCGGTCAACAAGGGCGGATACCTGCCGCTTGCCGCCTCGAGAGCGAGCAGTTCGAGCGGGCTCAGCGAACCGCCGGCCGCGACACCCAGCGCCACGCCATTGAGGAAATCACGACGGTTGATTTTCGACAGGGCCATCCCCCCTCCTGTCCTCCGGCCTCTGTCCGGGCCGTTCTCGGAAGCGACCTATGCTACCGCAGCAGCCCTGGCGCCGCGCCGCCGGAGTTTCACATCGTGGCCGGATCACTCCCCGCGCTCGAACACCTTGCGGCCGCCGAGCCAGGTCTGGTCGACCCGCACGTCGAGGAGTCCCTCCGCCGGGGCCTGCATGATGTCGCGGTCGAGCACGACGAGATCCGCGACCCGGCCCGGCTGGATCGTTCCCTTGCGATCCTCGTCGAAGTTGAGCCACGCGCCGCCCCAGGTGTAGGCCCGGAGCGCTTCCTGGAGCGTCAGCGCCTCGTCTGCCGCATACACGCGCCCGCTCATGCCCTTGCGCGTCACCGCGGCGTAGACGCCGACCATGGGACCGATCGGCAGGATGTCGCTGGAGATCGCGACGTGTATGCCGTGACTGATCGGCGTGCGCAGCGGGTTGTTGTGCTCGAGCCGGTTGCCGTCGAGGTAATCCACGTAGCGCCCCTCGACGGTGTACGTGAAATTCGGCTGCTGGGAGATCGCGATGCCGTAGCCCGCCATCGTCTCCATCGTGGCCGGCGGCGGCATGACCGTGAAGTGATTCAGGTAATGGCGGTGGTCCGCGCGCGGCGACGCGTCGAGGGCGAGGGCCAGTTCATCGACCGCCAGTTCTATCGCGGCGTCGCCGATGGCGTGTATGCCGAGCTGCCAACCGGCTGCGTTGGCGCCACGAATGATGCGCCGCAGCTCCTCCGGCTCGAGGCTGAGCTTGCCGCGATAGCTGTCCTCGCCCTTGTAGGGCTCGCGGGTGTATGCCGCCGGCCCGGTGAAACCGCCGTCGACGAAGATCTTGATGGGGCCGACACGCAGGAATTCGTCCCCGTCGCCGCTCCTTTTCCCGAAGGCCGCCATCGCCTCCGGGCTTTCCCAGAAGACCTGCACGGCGGCGCGCGGCAGCTCGCCGCTATGCGACGCGTAGACCTCCTGCCACTCGGCGAAGGTCTCGATGCTGCCGGTGGCGTGGGTCAGGCTCGTGATGCCCAGCGACAGCTGGCGCCTGAGCTCGGCTACGAAGCTCGGCCGTACTTCGTCCCAGGTCGCCTCCGGGACCAGGTCCCCGACGATGTTCTGGCGCTCGCGGATGATGCCGTTGAGCTCTCCCTCCTCGTCCCGCTCGATGACGCCGCCCTCGGGATCGGGCGTGTTGCGGTAGACGCCGGCCATGTCCAGCGCCAGCGAGTTCGCGACGGCGCTGTGCCCCCCGGCGCGCGTCAGGAGTACCGGGTTGTCCGGCGCCGCCCGGTCGAGGTCGCTCCTGAACGGGCGCCGCTGCTCGGCCATGACGTCCTCGGACCAGCCGTAGCCGGTAATCCACTCGCCCGCCCCGAGCTCGGCCGCCTTGTCGCGGACCTGCTCGACGAGTTGCTCGATCGAGCGCGTGACAGTCAGGTCGATGTGCCGCGGCGGGTAGCCGCGGATGTGCGTATGCGAATCGTTGAAGCCGGGCAGCAGCGTGCGCCCGGCCAGGTCGACCGTTACGGCGGCGGCATACTCGTCGGCCAGCTCCGGCCCGCCGACCGCGATGACGACGCCGTCGCGAACGACAGCCGTCCGCGCGTTCGTGTAGGCCGCATCCAGCGTCAGCACGCTGCCGTTCGTGAATACCACGTCAGCCGGCTCCAGCCCTTGGCGGCCGCAGGAGCCCAGCAGTACCAGGCCAAGCAGCCAGCAGATTCTCGTCAGGTGTCGCATGCGCGTCTCCCTGTCCCGTCAGCCGTCAGGCGGCGCGGGCAGTCATGGGTATCCAGCCGCCGGTCAGCGAGTCGACGAGTACCTGTCCGTCGTCGATTGCGACCAGCCAGTAAAGCTTGTGGATCGTGCCACGATCAGCCAGGCGGATATCGAAATCCGCTATCGTCCGGAAACCGCGCCCGAGACTCGTAGCAAGATAGCGCCGCGCCGCGAGCAGGGCGGCATCCGGCATAAGCGACGCTGGCAGCACGTCAGCGCGCGGCACAGCGTCCCGTGTCGAACAGAAGCTCGGCGCCGTCGCGGCGAGCCCGGTCAGGCCGTCGACCAGGCAATTCAGCTGCATGCCGCGCCTGCCGAACAGTGCCCGCGCGGAGCAGTCTGCATCGAAACGGAAATACGGGTACCAGAGCCCGCGCTGCACGCTCGCATCGCTGCCCGGTGCCAGCCTCGCTGCAATGTCGCCGACCGCGACCTGATCGATGCCGGGCTCGATGACCTCGAGTTCGATCCGGTCAGTCATCGCGCCTCTCCGCATTCAGCATGCGACCTATCGCGCCCGCCGTCGGGGCCAGCGAAAAGTCCGCGGCTGCCAGCATGGCCGGAGGGATCGGGCCGACTTCGGCCGTCTCGTCCATCGCCTCCAGGACCTGCGGCGGAACCGGTGCGATCTTCTGGGTCAGCAGGCTCACGACAAACATCGTGATCGACGAGCAGACCAGGCCGGCAAGCATCGGGTGGATCCGGGTCGCCTCGACATGACCGCCATATTCCCAGGTAAACGCGACCAGCGCGCCGATCACCATCGACGTAAGTGCGCCCGGCGTATTCGCCTTCTTCCACCACACCGCGCACAGGTACGCGGGCAGGAACGCGCTGCCGAGAACCGAGGTCGCGAAGATCACGATACTGAAAACCGTCGGCGGCTCGACCAGCGCGACTGCGTAGCCGACGACGGCGATCAGCGTCACCAGGCTGCGCGACACCCAGACCATCTGCTTTTCGGTTGCGTGCGGATTGATGAAGCGCTCGTACAGATCCCGCGCAGCAATCGAGCCGGTTTGCAGCAGGAGCGAATCGGCGGTCGACATGATGGCCGCCATGATGGCGGCCATCACCAGGCCGGTGACGGCCGCCGGCAGCAGCGCGCCGGCCACCTCGAAGATGGCCATCTCCGGGTCGTCCAATTCCGGCAGGATCAGGATTGCCAGGATACCGACCAGGTAGGGCGTCGGTACGAACAGGAGGTTCCACAGCGTCGCCCACATGCCGGCCTTGCGCGCCGTGCCGGGCCGCGTCATGGCCATGTGGCGGGTCACCACGTGCGGCCAGCCCATGTAGCCGACCGAAAAGATCAACAGCGCGCCCGCTACGATGCCCCACTGGCCCTGGAAGCCGAGGCCCCGCCCCCAGACCGACAGGAGCGTCGGGTCGAGTGCGCCCAGCGCCTCGTTCGCCGCGGTCAGTCCGCCGAGTTCGTGCAGGCAGGCGATGACGATCCACAGCACGCCGGTCAGCATCACGAGGCTCTGGAAGAAATCGGTGTAGGCGACGGCGAGGTAACCGCCCATGAAGGTATAGACGAGTATGACCGCGACCGCGATGGCCAGCGCCGCCGGGTACGGCATCCCGGTTACGAGTGCCATCCCCTTGCCGCCGGCAATGAACTGCGCGAGCGCGTAGAAGCCGAGCAGGAATACCGTCAGGGTACCGGCGAACAAACGGATCGCGGGCGACGGGTAGCGCTTCTCGAGATACTCGATCGCCGTCAGTGCGCCCATGATCTGCGAGAGCTTGCGCATGCGCCGGCCGATCACCGACATGTTCAGCACGCCGCCGCCAACGTCGCCGGCGGCGTACCACAGTGCCCAGTAACCCTGCATATAACCCAGCCCGCCGGCGCCGAGAAACATGTAGCCGCTCATCGACGTGCTCTGCAGGGTCAACGCGGTCGCCATCGGGCCGACCTTGCGTCCGCCGAGGAGGTAGCCCTCGAGGTCGTCGCCGGCGCCCTTCTTCATGGCCCAGTAGCCGATCGCGAGTACGACGACGTAGTACAGCACCAGGAAAAAGATGACGGTCCCGCTCACGGCCGATCCTCCGGCGTCACGTCTTCGTTTTCCCAGTCGCGGCTGCGGCGCAGGAACACCAGCGTATAGATAACCCACAGGGCCGGGAATCCGAACACCAGAAACGCGGTCTCGGGCGGTAATCCAAACATGCTCAGTCTCCCCTCAAACCGGTCATTGACGAGGCCCGCTCAGATCGGCGAACCCGGCGGCGCCGTAGCCGGTTGCAACTGTTCGACGCTCGCCGGATCGTCGCGGAAACGCGCTATCGTCAGCCGCGCCAGCGCGTCGTGCGCACGCCACGCGGCATCGCGCTCGTCGCGCCGCGCGAGCCAGTTATCGAGCCCGTTGATCGCGTCGAGCGCCTGGGCGCGTACCTGCGTATCCGCATCCGTGTCGGCCGCGAGCAGCAGCATCCGCACCAGCACCTCGTGGCCTGCGGCCCGTTGCAACTCGCCCGATCCGCCGTCTGCCCGCTCCGCGTACCAGGTTCCGGCCAGCAGCGCCGCGGTCAGCTCGCCGAAGCCGGGCAACTCGGGATCCAGGCCATGTCCGGCCGACATGCGGGCGGCGCGTTCCGGGTCGAGCAGCACATCGAGCGTCAGCGCCGCGGCGCTCTTCGCCGGTCCGAGCGGGTCGAAGGTCTTGCCGGTGTTGCGCGGAAAGGTCTCCCGCCCCAGCGCATGGCCTGGCGGGCGCGGCGGAATCGCGTCCAGCAGCGCATCCGGCAGCCGCAGCAGCTCCGGGTCCAGCGTCCGGACCAGTGCGCGCATGGCCGAGCGCTGCCGGAACCCCTCGACCGCCTCCGGCGGGTCCTGCCCGTCGCCGCGCAAGGCATAGCTGAAGCGGTAACCGCCGATCAGTTTGCCCACTGCCTCGACCTGGTAGCGATGCAGCAGGTAGATCGGCACCAGCACCTCCTCGAGCGTCGCGAGCGGCCGGCCGGGGCGGATGTTGGCCGCCGAGAAGTTGGCGAGCGCTTTTTCGCGTACCGCGAGCAGTCGCTCGAGTTCGGCCAGCGCATCGGCGCCGTTGTCCCACAGGTTGCCATCCGGATGCGCGGTGCCCACCGCGCGCGAGTCGTCGTCCGAGACATACTTCAATCCCTGCGCCATCGTTTCCGCCATGATGTTCGCGCGCTCCGCGTCGGCATCTACGTCGTCCGGAAAGTCCTGGTAGGCATACAGCACAGTGCGATGGTCCCAGGCGCCGATGTCGACGCCGTACGCGTCCGACAGGTCGATGCTGCCCTCGTCATCGAGGCGCGCGAACGGTGCCGGGTAGTCCATGACCGAGCTCCGCCCCTGCGTACTCGCGGCAAAGTTGTGCTCCATGCCGATCGTGTGACCTACCTCGTGCGCCGACAGCTGCCGCAGCCGCGCGAGCGACATGCCGAGCATCGCCTCGGACGTGGTCTCGCCGCCGTACGGCGCCAGCAGCCCTTCGGCGATCAGGAAATCCTGGCGGACGCGCAGCGAGCCCAGCGTCACGTGACCCTTGAGAATCTCTCCGGTCCGCGGGTCGACGATCGACGAGCCGTAGGACCAGCCGCGAGTGGACCGGTGCACCCACTGGATCACGTTGTAACGCACGTCCATCGGGTCCGCGTCTTCGGGTAGCAGTTCGACGCGAAACGCATCGACATATCCGGCCGCCTCGAACGCGGCGTTCCACCAGGACGCACCCTCGATGAGCGCGCTCCGGATCGGCTCCGGCGCCCCGCGGTCCACGTAGTAGACGATCGGCTCGACCGCCTCGCTCTGCTCCGCAGACGGGTCTTTCTTTTCCAGCCGGTGGCGCCGCCCGTAGGCGACGGTGAGCGCGTCGCCGACAGGCGTCGCATAGTCGAAGAAACCGTCGCTGCCGTAAGCCAGCCCGATGATGCCGGCGCGGGGATCGTAGGGCAGCGGCTCGTAATTGTCGTCGGGCGCGCGGATGAACGAGTGATGCAAATGGACGCTCAGCGTTGTCGGATCCGGCACGACGGTCCGGAGTATCTTTCCGGCCGGCTGGCCCTTCAAGGTAACGATCGCCTCGACCTCGGTATTGTCGGGGAATGCCCGGCTTCGCGGCAGGTAGACCGCCGATCGCGAGACCTCGACGGAGTAGTCCCCCTCGTCCGCCTCCCTGAGCCTCGCGCCGATACCATGCGAATCGCGCAGCAGGAAATCCGTGGCATCGACGAGCAGCGCGTTGTCCCGCTCCTCGAGCAGATCGAAGCCCCACAGGACCGATGCCGCAAACGACTCCTCGACCGCCCGGGCCTCGGCGGGACTATCGCTGCGCGCGCGGTAGTCGAGGTTCTGCTGCACCAGCAGCACTTTCGGCCCGACGCGGCGGAACTCGGCGATTGCCGTTTGCCCGAGCTGGCCGCGATCGAGACCCAGGTCGTTCGACCCGACGCCACGAGCCAGCGAGGTCTGGTAGATGAAGGGTGTGTCGGTCTCGTGGATGCCGAGAATCATCCGCCCGCCGGTCTCGTCCCAGTACAGGTCCACGAACCCCGCCATCGGTTCGACCGATCCGAGACCGGCGGCGGAGCCGCCCGAACCTGATTCGTTGCCGGCGCCGCAGGCGCCGAGCAGCATCAGCGACACGATCGCCGCAGGCATCTTGCGCATGATTCCCCCCCAGTTTTCGTTCCGCGTCCGCGATCAGCGCGCGGCGAGGACTTCGTCCAGCTGTTCCAGGAACAGGTCGGCATGTTCCCGACGAAATACCATCGGCGGCCTGAGCTTCAGGATGTTCGCGTCCGGGCCGATCGTATTCGTCAGGATACCGCGATCCCGCAGGTTCTCGACGACGTCAGCCGCGAGCCGCGTCGCCGGCGTGCGCGCATCGCTGTCCTCCACCAGCTCGACGGCGAGGAACAGGCCGTGCCCGCGTATGTCGCCGATCGAGGGATAGCGCCCGGCCAGCCGCCCGAGCCCGGCCTTCAGGTGCTCGCCGACATCGAGCGCATTTTGCTGCAGGTCGTCGCGCTCCAGCACGTCGAGTACCGCCAGGCCCGCCGCCGCCGATACCGGGTTGCCGCCGAAAGTGTTGAAGTAGCTCGTCTTCGAGGCGAAACGCTCGGCCAGGGCGCGCTGGACGACCGTGGCGGCCAGCGGATGCCCGTTGCCCATCGGCTTGCCCATCGTGACGATATCCGGCACCAGGCCCTCGGCCTCGAAACCCCAGAAATGGCGCCCGGTGCGACCCAGGCCCGGCTGGACTTCGTCGGCGATGAACAGGCCGCCGGCCTCGCGGACGATTGCCGCGGCCCGCGCAAGGTAGCCCGGCGGCGGCGCGACAACGCCGCTCGACGAAATGATCGTATCGACGATGAAAGCGGCCGGCGCGATGCCCCGGCTGCCGAGCGTTGCGATGGCGTCCTGCAGGCAGTCCGCGTAACGAGCCGCAGCGTCCTCGCCACGGTGCTGCCCGCGGTACAGGTCGGGAGCCGGCACCGCGACCACCCACGGCGGGCGCTCCGACTCCGGCGTATCCTCGGTGGAGATTGCGGCGGTCGCCTGCGTATTGCCGTGATAGGAAAACTCCGTCGCGATGACGCCGATGTTGCCGGTAGCGGCACGCGCGATGCGCAGGGCCAGCTCGTTGGCTTCGGAGCCCGTGCAGCTGAACATCGCGACGTCGAGTGCGGCCGGCATCCGGGCGAGCAGCCTGTCCGCGTAATCGATGACGTTCCCGTGCAGGTAGCGCGTGTGCGTATTCAGCGTCGACATCTGTCGCGTCAGGGCGTCGACCACATGCGGGTTGCAGTGCCCGACGTGCGGCACGTTGTTGTACATGTCGAGGTAACGCCGCCCGTCGGCGTCTATCAGCCAGACACCCTCACCGCGAACTATGTGCAGCGGTTCGCGGTAGAACAGCCGGTATGCCGGGCCGAGCAGGCGCTTGCGCCGGGCCAGCAGGCGAGCCGTTTCAGCACTGGAGGATCCGGGTCGTTTGCTCTGGGTCACACGCGCTCGTCGTCCGCCGGGGCGGAATGGGCCTCAGTCGAAACGCGTAAGCCGGCCGGCGACCAGGCCGGACACGAGCAGGAACAGCCCCATGAAGAACAGGAACTCCGGGAAACTGCGCGTGATGCCGCAATAGTACGTGGCCAGCGCATTGATCAGCTGGAAGGCATTGATGAACCTGCTATCGCGTTTCACCATCTTCGGGAAGCGCAGCGTCGAAACCATCCCGAGCGCGAGCACGAACAGGAAGACCGGCAGGTACAGGTGCAGTGGCAGCGATGCCGCGATGTCCGGGTAGCGCACGAGCAGGATCACCGCCGTCGACATCAGCCCGCCGCCGGCCGCCGTGATCGGTATGCCTGCGAACCACCCGGTACGCGGCTTCGCAGTCGACAGGTTGAAGCGCGCCAGGCGCATCGCCCCGGCCAGTACGAACATGCCGGAGGCAGTCAGCAGTACCCAGAAAGCGCCGCTGAAGGCTGCAATGCCGCCGATCTCGAGCCCGGCATGGAACACCAGCAGTGCGGGGGCGACACCGAAAGACACGAGGTCGGCCATCGAGTCGAATTCGGCGCCGAAACTGGAGGTCGCTTTCAGCAGCCGGGCTGCGAGCCCGTCCAGCACGTCGAGCAGGCCGCACCAGACGATCATCCAGCCGGCCAGCTCGAGGTCACCGAGCTGCATCGTGACGACGGACCCGAGACCGAGCAGCAGGCTCGCCGCGGTAAAGCTGTTCGGGACCGTGTAGCGAAGCAGGATTTTCACGGACAGGGAAGTTCCGGTGGCCTCATGCAGACCGCGACATTCTGCATCGGCGCAAGCCTGATGGCCAGTCCGGGAAAGCCGCAGCCACCGGCGGAGCCATCTGTTCTATAGTGTCGAGCCAGTCAACGGGAATGATTTGCATGGACTCAGTCAAGGAAACCGACAAACTCGCCGTCCTGATCGATGCCGACAACGCGCAGCCCGCCATCGTCGAGGGACTGCTCGCAGAAGTCGCCAAGTACGGGACCGCAAACGTCAAGCGGATCTATGGCAACTGGACGGACGAGAAGCTGAAGGGCTGGAAGGCAACGCTGCTCGAGCATTCGATCCAGCCGATGCAGCAGTTCGCCTATACGACGGGCAAGAACGCGACCGACAGCGCGATGATCATCGACGCGATGGACCTGCTATATACCGGCAACTTCGATGGTTTCTGCATTGTGTCGAGCGACAGCGACTTTACCCGGCTCGCGTCCAGACTGCGTGAGAGCGGCCTGGTCGTGTACGGCTTCGGCGAGAAGAAGACACCGAAACCCTTCGTCGCCGCCTGCGACAAGTTCATCTACACGGAAGTGCTGCGCGCGAAGGAAGAGGAAGGCGACCGGCCGAAGGCCAAGCAGAGCGAAGACCTGAAGCGCGACAAGGGGCATCTCGCCAACCTGTTCCGCAACGCGATCGACGCCTACTCGGACGACGACGGCTGGGCTCAGCTCGGTCCGGTCGGCAGCAATATCGCCAAGCAGTCGCCGGATTTCGACCCGCGCAATTACGGTTACCGGAAGCTGAAGGACCTCGTGAAGGCGCTGCAGCTGTTCGAAATGCGCGAAGAATCCGCGGGGCCCGGGCACGCCAAGTCGATCTACATTCGGGACAAGCGTCGCAAGTAGCGGCCACTCGCCTGCTCAGCGGGCGTAGCGCCGCCCGCCGGTGATGCCGAGCGGCCCGCGCGGGATGACGACCTGCATCGGCTGCCCGCCACGGAGGATGTCGACGACGACGGCCTGGCCCGGCTCGCCCGCCTTCGTAAGCTCCGTCAGGTCGGACAGGTCGAAAACGCGCCGCCCGTCGTAGCTCACTATCTCGTCGCCCGCGAGGAGCCCCGCGGACTGCGCCGGCGAACTCTCCAGCACGCTGCCGACCGCGATGCTGGTGGAGCGGCGGTTTGCCTCGAGGTAACGTTCGTAAGCCGCGTCGCCGAGCTCCGCGCGCAATTCGTCGGAAGCGGAATCGCGCCCCGCAAAGTAATCCGGCGGCTCGCCGCGGCGGTCCGCCTCGTAGCGCTCCCTGAGCGCCTGCATCGTGAGCTCCGACTCGCGGCGGACGATCCATTCCGCTTCGGCCGGCGTAAAGCCGGCGCCGACCAGCCGCGAGAGCTCCCGGCCGGCGCCGCGGGTGCGCGCAGACTGCGGGGACGCCTGCGCATCGACCGGTTCCGGCTGCGCGGCCGCCGAGGCGCCGGCGCTGCCGCCGCCCAGGCGCTCGAGTTCGGAGCCCAGGTACAGGATCTCTTCCTCGAGCCACTGCCGTGCCTGCCGTTCGGCGGCGATCGCCTCCTCGAGCGACGCGATCCGTGCCTCGAGATCCTCCGCCGGCTCACTGCGAGCGCCCGGCCCGAGCAGGATCGAGTGCGCCGCCTCGTCCCCGGCGGGCGCGGCAACGCGACCAGCCGACAGGGCGGCGACGAGGGCTCCCGCTGCGAGCCCGCCGGCCAGCAGCAATACGGCGGTCTGACGGTTCATTTGCTGCACCTGCGTGTCATCCGGTTCCCGATTCTTCGAACGGCGGCGGCAACTCTGGTTCCGCAGCCGGGCAATTACTTTACATAACGTCGTTTCGGTTTTTTTTACAGCGCCGTCCCGGCCCGTTTTTCAGTAGATATAACAGCTCGTTATCAGGTCTCGCGAGCCCGTTTTGAGCGGCCGGGCAAACCGGCACGCCGAATGCGGATTTCGCGTTATACTCGCTGCACATTTGCGCACCGAGAATTATTACTACAGAGCGCAGGTTTCAGTCGCCGGCAAAATATTACTCGGACAAAGGGCGACGGTTCAGGGTGAGCGAGCAAAATGTCCAGGGAAGTCTTTCGTAGCCGGCTTGCGGCCGGTATTTTCGCATGTGCCATTTTCTCCGCCATTGTTTCCGGCAGCGCCTGGGGACAGGCCGTTCCGCAGAAGAACGTTAACGCGATCGGGCCGACGCCACTCTTCTGGCTGTACACGGGTAACCCCCGCATGCAGCAGAACGAGCCGGAATGCGCCGTTTCGCCGACGAACCCGGAGTGGCTTGCCTGCGGTTACAACGACTACCGTGGCGTCAACGATCCGGCAATCGGCGACGCGTTCCCCGGTATCTCGATGTCGCGCGACCTGGGCCAGACCTGGATCAGCGGCCTGCATCCCTGGCACCTCGGCGACCTGCCGTCGCTCGGCAAGAAATTCGGCGCCGACGCCAACCTCGAAGCCCTGCCCGGCTTCCTGATGTACAACTTCATCGCCGGTTGGCGCGACGACAGCCAGCCCGGCGGCGTCTATATCTCGCGCTGGTACGAGCACAACCGCGAAGTCGGACCGCCGTGGGAATTCCTCGATACTGTCCAAATCGACATCGGCACCGCCGGCCGCTTCCTCGACAAGCCCGCGTTCCACGCGGCGCTCCGCAATCCCGACGACGGCCGGCCGGACATCTCCATCGCGATCCCCGCCTACACCGACCCGCGCAACGTCGCGAATTCGCACGCGGCCTACACACTGAAAGTGCCCGCCGCCCGCGCCTTCATCTGCTACTCGGTGTTCGTCGGCAACGACAACAACGACGGCACGAAGATCAACTGCCTGGCCTCGGACGACGGCGGCGCAACCTGGCCGGTCAAGACCAAGCTGACCGAGAGCATCGACATCAACCAGGGCGTAAGCATTGCGTCGCGCAACTATGGCCAGGAAGTGCTGGCTGTCTGGCGCCGCTTCTCGGACAACAACGAGACCAGCGCCATCATGTATTCCTACTCGACCGACGCCGGCTCGACCTGGGGCAAAGCGGAGGTGCTCACGGAGTTCTGCGCGTTCGACCAGGGCACCGGCCCTGCCCGGTTCCGGACGAACGCCCTGCCGGTCGCGGTAAGCGACGGCGACGGCTTCGGCGTGTACTTCGCCTCGCGCAACAACGCGCGGGAAACCTGCGTCGTGCCGGCCAAGGGCAACACACCCGCGACGCCGCGCATGAGCCCGGTCGCGCTCGAGGACGACTTCGACTCGTTCGGCGAGACGACCGCAGCCGACGGCAGCCGTATCCGGGACGGCCGGGTACGGACCTCGCTCAACTTCTCGCGCATCATGATGGTCCGCTCGAACTCGGGCGGACGGCTGAACTGGGGCCAGCCCGTGATGCTGGATCCGCAGGAAAGCGCGACCGGCGTCCGCCGGCGCGGTCACCAGTTCATGCCGGCCGCCGAATCCGCGGGCGGCATCGAGACCGTGTCCTGGTACGACACCCGGCTCGACAAGCTGAACAACCTGCCGACGCCGCTGGCCGGCGGATTCGTCGAAGACCTGGTGCTGCACCTCGAGCCGGAAGGCGGCGTAGGACCGGGCGTCGAGTCCGTGGCGCTGCTGCCTAGCGGCATCTACGAACAGACCCCCCCGCCGCCCCAGCTGCCGCCCGCCGGCAACAACATACCGCTCAGGCGGACGATCGACGTCTTCGCGGCGCAGGTCGTCGGCGGCGGCGTGCGACCCTACGTCGTCGACCCGGCCGACTGGTACCCGACGATCGCGTCCGACCCGAATGCGACCAGCTCGCCATCCACGCGCGTATCGCGTTACGCGACGCGGCAAAAGCCGAACGCGGCGCCCGGCGTCCGTGAGCAGGTCGAATGGGATTATCCGAACGGCCGGCTGTTCCGCAAGGGCAAGGCGCCGTTCATCGGCGATTACAACTCGGTCTTCGCCGTGCAGGCACGGCAGCGGCAGGACGGGGCGTGGGTCCCGAACCAGACCGCGCCGGTACCCGGCATCGACCTGTTCGGCTCGCAGGAGCCGGTATTCCACGTCGGCTGGACCAGTAACCGCAACGTCCGCGGCCGTGTCTTCTATACCGGCTGCGATACCTGGGACGAGACGCTGCAGATGTGGGTCTCCTCGCCGGGCTGCGAGAGCACCTACACCGACCCGAACCCGGCACTGATGCTGCCGCTGCAGGGCGAGGACGGGGCGCTCGACGGGCCCCCGCTCAGCTGCTCGGCCGTGGCGCCCGGCGGCCGCACCGGTCCGCTGACGCGCAACCAGAACATCTATGTCGCGGCCATGAAGCCCGGCATCAGCGCCAACGTGCTGTCCGCGATCAAGCCCTCGGTCGGCGGCATCAATACGTTCGTGCTGGGCCTGCAGAACGGCTCGCAGGCGGACCGCCTGGTGCGGCTGTCGCTGCCGGCGGGCGCCGTGACGAGCTTCGACACCGACGGCCCGGACACCCTGCTCAGCGTCGACGTCCTCGTCCCGAAGGGCTCGGGCAACGCGCGCACCGTGTTCGATTTCGGCAATTCGGCGTCCGACCCCGGCCTGCCCGACCAGGTCGTCGTGACGGTATCCGACGCAAACACCGGCCAGGTGCTCGCGCAGGTACCGCTGAAGCGCTCCACGCTGGAGACGCCGCCGCTCGAAAACGTGCAGAACAACGACCCGGACAACCTGGTCAACCTGGTCGGCGACTTCGAGTTCTACCAGCTGATCCTGAAGCGGGAAATCGGCACGACCCAGTCGCTCGATCTCGAGAATCTCGACCTCGAGAACACTGTTTACATGCTCGATCTCGAGAACCTCGACCTCGAAAACCTGGATCTCGAGAACCTCGACCTCGAGAACCTCGACCTCGAGAACGTGGTCCTGTTCCTCGACCTCGAAAACCTCGACCTCGAAAATCTCGACCTCGAGAATGCGCTCTATGAGCAGCTCGATCTCGAGAACCTCGACCTCGAAAATCTCGACCTCGAAAACCTCGACCTGGAAAACCTCGACCTGGAAAATCGCAACCTGTTCTTCCTGGACCTGGAGAACCTCGACCTCGAAAACCTCGACCTGGAGAATCTCGACCTCGAGAACCTCGACCTGGAGAATCTCGACCTCGATAACCTCGATCTCGAGAACCTCGACCTCGAGAACTTCACGGTCTACGCCTCCGACATCGAGAACCTCGACCTGGAGAACCTCGATCTCGAAAACACGGCCGTCGGCGCGGACTACACCGAGATAAGCTGGACCGCCGACTCGGCCACGAACACGACGACCGGCGTCGACGTCAAGCCGATTTTCAGCCCGACGCTGCAGACGAGCCTCGCCGAGGCGGGCACGACCGTGGTGCTGACGGTGCGGCAGGGCTACATGACCAGCACCGTGCAGAACAACGAGGCGTTCGCGGCACCAGGCCTCTACTGCACGCCGCAGGTCGTGGTCGAAAACCAGCTGATCTACGCGGCGGTACTCGGCCCGGACGAGATCAACAACCTGATCGCGGATCCCGACCCGACCGTGCCCGGCACGCCGTCTTTCGTTATCGAGCCGGACGCATCGAAGATCATAACGCTGCGTTTCATCAACCCGCCGGCGGGCATGGATATCGTCGAGCTGAGCGCGAACACCGGCATGGCGATCTACGCCCAGCCGGGCGGCACGTTCAACTGCGACGCGGAACTCGGCGGCGCTGAAGTCCACGATCTCTGCGAGATCGACTACATCGCGCCGGATTCGACGGCACCGGTCCTGACGATCGGCGGCGACAACCCGGCAATCGTCGAGGCGAGCCCGCTGGGCTACAGCGACGCCGGCGCGACCGCCCAGGACGACAAGGACGGCGACATCACGGCATCGATCCTCGTCACGAGCACGGTCGACGCGAGCACGCCAGGTCTTTACTCGGTGGATTACGAGGTGAGGGACGCCGCGGGTAACGTCAGCACGGCAGCCCGATCGGTCGTCGTTGTCGATACGACCCCGCCGGCGCTCACCGCGCCCGCGGGCGTCACCGTCGAGGCCACCGGCGCGCAGACGACCGTCGCTATCGGTATTGCAACGGCGACGGACTTCGTCGGCCCGGTAACCACCACCAACGACGCGCCGGCGAGCTTCCCGGTGGGCGACACGGTCGTCACCTGGACCGCCAGCGACGGGCAGGTGCCGCCGAACACATCGTCGGCGACGCAGACGGTCACGGTAACGGACACGACCGCGCCCGAGATAAATGCGGCGACGCTGCCGCCCGCGACGATCGTCGTCGAAGCCAACGATGCCGGCGGCTGGGTCTACTCGGTGCCGCTCAGCCCGCTGTGGGACATGATCACTGCCACCGACCTCGTCGACGGAGTGATCGCGGCTACCTGCGTGCCCGACGCAACCGACAGCTTCCCGTTCGGCCCGAGCAGCGTGAGCTGCACGGCCACGGACGCGGCGGGCAACGTGAGCGCCGCAGCCGGCTTCGTCGTCGACGTGCAGGACAACACCGGCCCGACGATCGACGGACTCGAACCGCCGACCTTCGACAGGGCTGAACCCTTCGTGGTGGCCTTCGACGAGAATACGTTCACGCTGCGCTGGGGCCCGGTAACGGCGACCGATGTCGACCCGAACCTCGACATCAGCTGCAGCGTCGGCGTGCTCGATCCCGCACAACCCTTGTACACCTTCGTGCACGACTTCCCGGTGGGAAAGACAACGGTGACCTGCACGGCGACGGACTCGGCCGGCAACACGTCGAGCGGCACGTTCTCGGTAACCGTGCTCGACCAGACCGGCCCGATCGTCACGCTGGCGGGCGCGGACCCGCAGCTGCTCGAAGCCGGCGTGGACCCCTACGTCGAACTCGGGGCGGCCGCGACGGACGTCGTCAGCGGCGACGTGTCCGGCTCGCTGGTCATAGACGCCAGCGCCGTCAATACGGCCATCCCGGGCAGCTACGCGGTCACCTACACGGCCACCGACGGCTCCGGCAACACGAGCACCGTGACGCGAACCGTCATCGTGCAGGATACGACGCCGCCGACGCTCATTCCGCCGGCCGACATCATGGCCGAGGCGACAGGCTTCACGACGCCGGTCGCGCTCGGCGCGCCGACGGCCAGCGACGCGGTCGGTGTGGTCAGCATCGGCAACACCGCACCGCCGGCATTCCCGGTCGGCGTGACGGCGGTCACGTGGAGCGCGGCCGATGCGGCGGGCAACCTCGCAGCGGCGATCCAGGTCGTGACGATCACCGACACGACCGCGCCGGTCATCACGTTGAACGGTGCCGCAACGCTGACGCTGCAGGCGGGCGTCGACTCCTACGTGGAGCAGGGCGCGACGGCAGTCGATCTCGTCGACGGCAACCTGACGGCGGCCATCTTGATTGCTGGATCGGTCGACACGTTAGCGGTCGGCAGCTACGCCATCACTTACGACGTCACGGATGCTGCGGGCAACGCGGCGAGCCGGGTAACCCGGACCGTTAATGTCGTGGACACGCGGCCGCCGACTATCACGTTCGCCGAGAACCCGCTGGTCCGCACGACGCTCGGTACCCACGAGACGATCGACTACCTGGCCAACGTCTCCGCGACCGATATCCTGGATGGCACGCTGAGCGCGAGCTGCACGGTTGACGGAAGCACGGTGCCGAACCCCTACGCGTTCCCGGCCGACAGCACGTCGACCGTGAATTGCACGGCGACGGACAACCAGGGGAATACGGCGACCGGCAGCTTCGTGGTCAATGTGAATTTCGCTTATACGTTCACGCTGGTCCAGCCGAAGGGGAACATCCAGCGTGGCAGCGTGCTGCCGATTGACTGGTACTACACGCTGCCTGGCACGACGTCCCGGGTCGACAGCTCCGCGTTCATGGTTCGCGCGGACTGGTTCGGGCCGTTCAGCGGCAGGAACTGTTCGGGCGTCAACACCGGCGTCGGCAACGGCAGCGCGGCGATCGACGCGGGATCGAGTGACTTCCGTTACTCGGCCTCCCAGGCGACCTGGCAGTTCAGCTGGCAGACGCCGCCGATGGCAGGATCCTACGAGCTGCGGATCTCGCCGCCGGGATCGGCCCGGTCGACGACCTGCGTAACGCTCAAGTAGGCGGGCGACCAGCCCAGGGCAGGAAGATAACCGGCCCCGGCAACGGGGCCGGTTTTTTTGTGGTGACCGGCAGGGATTCGGTCTTGCGCACGGCCTGAGGCCGCGCCCCCTGCACAATGAAGCCTTACTGCCGTTTCTGCCCTGCAGGGTGGAGGCCGGCGACCAGCGCGGCGCTCGCCTTTGCCCGCCACTCCGGCAACGCGGCCGTGTAGCGCCAGGTCGGCACGTCGTCGAAGAACAGGCCACCCGCCTCGGTCCTGCGCTCGATGCAGGCATCGATCTCCGCCAGCGCTTCGGCGGGGTAGCCGGCGGCGAGGTAAGCCTGCGCCAGGTAGTAACGGACGATCCACAGGTCGGCAAAGCCGATGGCCTGCCGTAACGAGTCGACCGCCAGCACGTACTCGCCCTGGTGGTAGGCGTTCAGGGCGTCGATCAGCGCGGCGTACGCGCGGGCCGTCGGCCGCAGCTGGCTCCGGTACTGCTCGGCAACTTCGAACGCCCGGTCATGGCGCCCCGCTGCAGCGTAGATCTCGGCCGAGGGCACCAGCTGGCCGTCGCCGCGGGAGGCAGCCAGGGCTTCGATGATCTGCAGTGCGCGGTCCGGTTCGCCCCTGGCAACATAGGCCTGGGCCAGGGCGACCGTCTTGGTAGCGACGCCACGTTCGTTCGCCGCCGCCGCATCCTCGGCAATTCCCTTTTCCAGCAGTGCGATCGCCTGATCGGCCTTGCCCTCGAACAGGTCGATGTCGGCCAGTCCGACGCTCGCCAGCGACTGGCCGCGCTCGCCGGTCTCTGCCATCCGGGCATACGCCGTCCGCGCAGCAGCCACGTCCTCCTGCTGCAGGGCGACCAGCGCCAGGATCATGTAGGACTTGAAGAACTCCGGGTCCTGGGCAAGCGTCTTTTCCGCCTCGGCCTTCGCGGTTGCAATGTCGCCAGCGTAGATCGCGTACTGCGCGTGATTGGCACGGTACAGCGTGCGGTTCGGAAAGATCTTCAGGAGCTGCTCGCTCTGCGCCAGCGCGCGATCGTACTGCGCCGTAAAGGTATAGAGAATCGCGAGATTGTTGTTGCCCGCGCCGTCGGCCGGGAATTTCCCGACGAGCTGCTGGTAATTCTCGATCGCCTTGTCGTAATTCAGCGAAACGACCGTGTAGTAAAGGCCGAGCGTGCGATAGCGTTCCCGCTCCGTCATCCGGTCGAGCAGGGCGAGCGCCTGTTGCCACTTCTCGTCCGCCTCCGATGCGCGGCCTAGCTTGTGTGCCGACAGCCCCCAGCCCGAGTAGGCTCTTGCCATGTTCGGGTCGTCGGCGATCGCCTGCTCGTAGTAGCCGATCGCCTCCTCGTCGCGGCCGGCCCGCGCGAGATCCTGCGCCGACGTGTAGTGCTTGATGGCCTCCAGCGTCGCCGCCGTCACGGTCTCGCGCGGCAGCGCCTGGTCGAGATCCAGCGCGTCGTCGCCCAGGGCCTTGCGGATGTCGGCGGCGAGATCGTTGATCGCCAGCAGGACCTCCGCGGCATTCTTTGCGCCGGCCGACGAGTCGGCGATCAGCTCCCCGCTCGTCGGGTCGACGGCGCGCAGTTCGAGTTCGAATCCCGCACCGTCGGGCACGATGGAACCCGCCAGCACCATGCGCACGTCCTGGCGCACGGCCAGCAATCGTGCCGTTTCCTCGTCGAGCTTGCTGCCGATCGTCAGCGTTTCAGCTTCCGACAGGGCGGTATTGCGCGGATAGGCCGTGATGAAAGACGCACCCTCGATGCCCAGCGACAGCGCCTGCTCGAGCGAACCGTCGAACAGGGGGTTGCCGGTCCGGTTGTCGAAATCGGCGATCAGGACCGAAACCGGGTCCGGCTCGACCGTCACGGTGGGTCCGCCGCGAAAATTCATGTAAAGGGACAGGACCAGCGCGACGCTCAGCACACCGATGACGACGAAATCGCCCTTGCGGCCGAAGGCGGGGACGACGACCGTGTCGGTCGCCTCGTCCTGCACCACGACGCCCTTGTCGGTGACATCGTAAACCCATGCCAGCACGAGCATGACCGGGAAGCCGACGAGCGCGGCGACGATCAGGGCACGCAGGATCCAGTCCGGCGCCTCGAACGCGGGCAACAGCACGCTCGCCACCTCGATGACGATCCAGCTGACGCCGACGTAGAGCCCCGCCGTGCGGAACACTTCTCGCCGCCGCAATTCCCTGATGAGCTTCGACATGCCGGCCCCGATCCGATTCAGGGCCGGAGTCTAGCACGACGGTCCCGCGCGCCGGATGGCCGCACGCGTCGATCCGTATAGCCAGTCGCCGCCGCAAAAGCGGTGAGGTCCGCCGGCAGGTACAATGCCGGATTCGCGTCCCGGCAGGCATACGTCCGGGAACCTCGGTAACCGTTTCGGTCAAATCGTCAAATCGAAAGCCGGAGTAGTCGTCATGCTGAACCTGACTCGAGTTTTTGCCGCAATCGCCCTGTTGCTGCTGGGATTTTCGGCCGCCGCCCAGGAGGAACCGGTAGCCGTCGATCCTCGCTATACCTGGGACCTGACCGACCTGTATGCGGACGTCGAGGCATGGGATGCTGCGCGCCAGAAAGTGCTGGCAGACCTGGAGCGGATCGAACAGCGGCGCGGCACGCTGGGCGAAAGCGCCGACTCCCTGTACCAGGCGCTCGCGGCCATCTCGGATGCGACACGGGAGTCCTTCCGGGTCGCCGTCTATAGCGGCCTTGCGAAGGACGAAGACCTGCGGGTTTCCGAGACCCAGGAGCGCGACCAGTTGAGCGACCTGATGTTCACCCGGTTCTCGGAGGCCACGGCCTGGCTGCAACCCGAGATCCTGGAGGTCGGTGCCGAAGTCATCCACGCATACCTGAACGAGGATAACCGCCTCGAGCCGTTCCGGTTCCAGCTCGAGGACGCAT